>Ga0041059_1000500_pt1 | contig 29730 bp, 31 predicted proteins | sample AraColnosormetaG_FD_56232 | JGI IMG/M metagenome (GOLD analysis project Ga0041059, IMG submission 56232) | Arabidopsis roots microbial communities from North Carolina, USA - Col MF nosort | ecosystem: Host-associated > Plants > Roots > Unclassified | place: USA: North Carolina | collected... | reverse complement strand
GACGCTTTAGTCATTGTGAGTGGTAACTTGTCAGGTACAATCCCTTCCTCATTGGGTATGTTGAAGAATCTCACAATTCTTAACCTTTCCGAGAATCGTCTCTCTGGGAGTATCCCCGCAGAGCTCGGGAACTGCAGTAGCTTGAACTTGTTGAAGCTGAACGATAACCAGCTTGTAGGCGGAATACCGAGTGCATTAGGTAAGCTGAGGAAGCTAGAAAGTCTGGAGCTTTTCGAAAACCGGTTTTCGGGTGAGATTCCTATTGAGATATGGAAGAGTCAGAGTCTTACGCAGTTGCTAGTTTATCAAAACAATCTCACTGGTGAACTACCTGTGGAAATGACTGAGATGAAGAAGCTAAAGATCGCTACGCTGTTCAACAACAGCTTTTATGGAGCGATACCACCGGGTTTAGGTGTGAACAGCAGCTTAGAAGAGGTTGACTTTATTGGTAACAAACTTACAGGAGAGATACCGCCAAATCTATGCCATGGAAGGAAGTTGAGAATACTCAACTTGGGTTCTAATCTGCTTCATGGTACAATACCAGCTTCTATTGGTCACTGTAAGACCATCAGGAGATTCATCCTTAGAGAAAATAACCTTTCAGGTCTTCTTCCTGAGTTTTCTCAGGATCATAGTCTTTCTTTTCTTGATTTCAATAGCAACAACTTCGAAGGACCAATCCCGGGCAGCCTCGGAAGCTGTAAGAATCTCTCGAGTATTAACCTATCTCGAAACAGATTCACGGGGCAGATACCTCCACAACTTGGGAATCTACAAAACCTTGGTTACATGAATCTTTCTCGTAATCTTCTTGAAGGGTCTCTACCAGCTCAGCTATCTAACTGTGTGAGTTTAGAGCGTTTTGATGTTGGCTTCAACTCATTAAACGGTTCAGTTCCTTCAAACTTTAGTAACTGGAAAGGCTTGACGACTTTAGTTCTCAGCGAGAACCGGTTTTCAGGAGGTATTCCACAGTTCTTGCCTGAGCTTAAGAAGCTGTCAACTCTGCAGATTGCTAGAAATGCTTTTGGTGGTGAGATTCCTTCGTCGATTGGGTTGATAGAGGATCTGATCTATGACTTGGACCTTAGTGGAAACGGATTGACAGGTGAAATTCCAGCCAAGTTGGGAGATCTCATCAAGTTAACAAGACTCAACATATCTAACAACAATTTGACAGGATCTTTATCGGTTCTCAAAGGTCTTACCTCATTGCTACATGTTGATGTCTCCAACAATCAGTTCACAGGTCCAATACCAGATAACTTGGAGGGTCAGTTGTTATCTGAGCCGTCGTCGTTTTCAGGAAATCCAAACCTCTGCATTCCACATTCCTTCTCTGCTAGCAACAATAGCCGCAGCGCGTTAAAGTACTGTAAAGATCAATCTAAAAGCAGGAAGAGTGGCCTTAGCACCTGGCAAATCGTGCTAATAGCGGTCTTATCGTCTTTATTAGTCTTGGTTGTGGTCCTTGCTCTTGTTTTCATTTGCCTACGTCGTCGCAAAGGAAGACCAGAGAAAGATGCTTATGTCTTCACTCAGGAGGAAGGCCCATCTTTGTTGTTGAACAAAGTTCTTGCAGCAACTGACAATCTAAATGAAAAGTACACCATTGGAAGAGGAGCTCATGGAATTGTGTACAGAGCTTCTTTAGGCTCCGGAAAGGTCTACGCTGTGAAGAGACTTGTATTCGCGTCTCACATCCGCGCTAACCAGAGTATGATGAGGGAGATTGATACAATCGGTAAAGTCAGGCACAGGAATCTGATTAAGTTAGAAGGGTTTTGGCTGAGGAAAGACGACGGTTTAATGCTGTATAGATACATGCCAAAAGGAAGTCTTTACGACGTTCTCCACGGTGTTAGCCCGAAAGAAAATGTGCTAGACTGGTCTGCACGGTACAATGTAGCACTTGGTGTCGCTCATGGACTAGCCTATCTACACTATGACTGCCATCCCCCGATTGTTCACCGTGACATCAAACCAGAGAACATACTCATGGACTCAGATTTGGAGCCTCACATTGGGGATTTCGGTTTGGCTCGCCTTCTTGATGACTCAACGGTTTCAACTGCAACTGTTACAGGCACCACCGGCTACATTGCACCAGGTAATGCATCTTCTCATTATACATAGTGGACTTGGTATAATCTGGTTTAGTGTTCAAACCGAGTTAGTTACCGGTTAAAAAAGTCTGTTAGGAAGATACTCTGTTTCTTATTAGCTAATTTCACAATTAAACTGCAGAAAACGCTTTCAAAACCGTGAGGGGAAGAGAATCAGACGTTTACAGTTATGGAGTCGTGTTACTTGAGCTGGTTACGAGGAAGAGAGCGGTGGACAAATCTTTCCCGGAAAGTACAGATATAGTAAGCTGGGTGAGATCTGCCTTGAGCAGCAGCAACAACAATGTGGAGGATATGGTAACAACAATCGTCGATCCGATTCTCGTGGACGAGCTTCTGGATTCGAGTCTTAGGGAGCAGGTGATGCAAGTGACGGAACTGGCACTGAGTTGTACACAGCAAGATCCGGCAATGAGACCAACGATGAGAGATGCGGTGAAACTGTTGGAAGATGTGAAACATCTGGCAAGAAGCTGCTCCTCTGATTCAGTTCGGTAATCTCGTTACTTTGTGCAGAGCAGAAGGAGGAAACTAAAGGACTGTTATCAGTGGTAACGTAACTGGGCTTACCGGTAATGTAACTGGGCCAATAATGTAAAATATGGCTTATTGAAGGCCCAAATATGACGGCCCTTTAATTGTAACCGTGTTTGTTTGTGAAATAAAATCTCGTTTATCAAATTTCTGTTTCCTATTTTATTTTTAAAAAAAGTGTTGGGAAAATTTTCGTTTGGCCGGAGATGAAGATAGGGGCGGTTCAGGAGAGTTGGCTTATACGGACTCCGGTACTTAGGCCGGCGGTTCAAGGCTCAATTCGCCGGAATGGAAAGCCGCAGCTTGAGTTTCCTCTCTCGAACAGTGAGCTTAAGCTCTTCTTTCTTCCATTGAATTTTTTTTTTGGGAACGCATTATCTTGTGCACACTTGTAGTAACTTGGTCTATATCAAATTGAGGTTGAAGATGAAAGTTCAGTTATTTCCTGTGATTTGCAATTTCCTTGTTGATTGTATGTTGTATTTGAGTCTTGTTGGATATGTAAAGAGAACAAAAAGAGAGTGAGAGAGTGAGATTTGTGTGATAAATTTTGGATTTTACAGGGTTGTCTCGTTGTGTGGTTATGGCTGTTCAAGGAGGGAGAGGATATGAATCTCCATGGGATGAAAAACCCTATGAAACTCTTCCTACTGGTAAAAGGGTTTATGTTGATGAATCTGATGTTGTGACGTTTCTTGATCCCCCCAAGGAGTTGATTCCATTGGACCCTGCTTCATATAACCCGGCTGCTTATCTCTGGTTAGTCTGATTTGGTTGATTTAGTTCCAGAATTGATTCATTCTAAGCTAATTGATAGCATATATAACTTAGTCATAACACTAGTGATAGCTATACATCATGGACTATGATTAGGTATTTGCTGCAGTTTCAGTTTACTGTTTCTCTTCCCTTGCTTATGAGGGATTGTTTAGCGTTATATCATGATTAATGTTGCATAGTCTTAGGTTTGCTTTTCAAATTTGTGTACTGTTTAATTACCTGTTGATTCATGATGTTTCATATATTAAACCAAGAGGATCATCAATTGGAGTTATACTACCTGTAGTTCATAAAGTAGCTGTTAGATTTCATCTGACGTATTAGAAAATACTAAGATGACTGTTTAATAGAGTTGATATTTTCCAGGAAAAAGATTGAAGACATCCCCGAAGAGAGGCGCCACCATTTGCTGCAATTATTAGAGCCAAGGTCATTCTTTCTGAATTCTTATATCGATATTTAGCTTTGCTGTCATGTGGTTTTCTTACGTCTCTGGGAAAAGATTGGATTCATATGCCAAAGAAGTTGACATGGAAAAAGAACTTAGAGCATGTACAGTTTTCTTCATGAGAGTGTATGTATGCAGGCTTATATCTAGAGCATGGGAAATAGCAAGCACTCGGTATGAAGATCCAAAGTTAGCTAAAATGACTGCATCCAAGATATTCTCTGCTGGAAATGCGGAAATTCCAGTTGAATACTTCAGCTGCCGAACAAGTCAGGGTAATCCATTTTAGGTCTGAGCCCCTACAAATATAAATGAATGTGTATGTTATAAACGTCTGGTTTTGCATTTTGATGCGTATGTTCTTGACAACATCTAAAGTAATCTTCTCTTATTGGTTAGGTCCACTAATCATATCTTGGATAAATTTCTTCAAGATGGTTAGTCGGACTGATATTACATCCATCCCTATTTCAATCTATCCTGTGCTATCTTTCTTGACATAGTTAATGTGTTACTTGGTAGGCTTTGTTTCGCTCCTACAACGGCCAAATCTATGGGCGAGTTTGTGGTGAGTCCTTATCCAATTAATGTTTCTTTCAAAATAAACAAGTGATATAGTTTCCATTCGCACTTTCTGAGAGTTTAATCTCAAAAATCTGAAGAAATGCAATCGTGCAGGTGGACCGGTAGTTTCAACCCTTGCCAATGCTTTCAGTCCACTATACTTTGAGGTCACAGAAGCAATGGAAGTAATGGCCACAGAAGAACCCTGCGATGTAGCGTGCAAATTCGGCGATGGGCTTCTTGCTATTGAAGATTACCCACAAGGCTTCCCTCGACCAGGTAAGACTCATTGCTTATACTTACTTGAGATTAGCCACTTCCACTTTTCTCTCAAAAGAAGACTATTAGTAAATTCCCACTGTGACCATATAGACAATTCTGAGCGTTACTTTAGCAAAACCTTCTATAAAACCAAAGCGTTTCTATTGAAATATCATTCAGCTTGGAGAAATTGAGCATTTAGTAAAGCAAAACGAGAAACACATAATCATATATGAGTTTATTACTTATACATCTCAGGTTTGAGAGTAGCATATAGACAAAGGTGTCTCTAAACCTCATAGCTTCATTTGTTTTCTCTTTGCAGCAAAACATCCTTATCCATTCAACGACAGTGTCGTCATTTACATACGGCACATCGGTCCAGGTGTATGCGTAGGACAGGCATGGCAAGAAGGTAGAGAACTGCAACAAGTTCCTCAACGATTATGCTCGGACATTCTTATGGTCAAACAATACAGATGAATTAAGAAGGCTTTTGTTAACTTTAGATTCCAAGCTTTTCACATTAGCTTGAAGAGCAATTTGTTCACTTGAGTTAGAAGTTGAAAATGAATTGTTTTGGATCGGTGAGTTAAAACTATCTTAAATTGTGGCCGATTTGGCAATATATGTTGTAAGTAGTAAGATTCTGATTCTGATATCCTTTTAAGACAAATTATACTAGTATTACAAGACTCAATCTTCTTACATAATACAAAATTCAGTTCATGGTTCGAAATTTGGAGTAAAAAGGATTGAAATAATAAAAAAAACATTCAAATATCTTTTGGAAATAACAAGATATATGACTCTGTTTTCATGTATAGATTGTTGTGCATCATCTTTCATTGGTGGTGGATAAAAAAAAAAAAGTGACAACAGTTTACACGAAGACCGAAAGAAAGGAAAGGTAGCAATAGGTTGTGTAAGAAAATTTCATCTCATCATCATTTTCAAGACACAGAATATGGTTTTGACGGCGGAGATGACGCAAACGTGAATCTAACGGACCGTATTCTCTCTGTAACACCAACGTCTTTTGCTTATTTCATCTGTAGCAAATAGTCAAATCTGAAAATGCTTTAATGAAAGGGCGTCTCTGTACACGTAGCCACTTGCTTCTTTCACTCTCTCTCTCTCGTCAGGAATCGTCTCTGCTCTTTCATCATCCTCCGGTCTCTCTCTCCCTCTCTCTAATTCGGAGCGCTAATTTCTGTTTTATCATCTTCTTGAGGGTTCTTCTAGTTGCATAGCTAGGTCTAAATAAAAAAGTAGGGATCTTGATGCAAAAAGGAAACTTTTTTTTCCTGGTTTCCCTAGGCATGAAAGATCTGTTGGTGTTTAGAATTTGTGGGCTTCAATTACTTTGACTTCTAGGTTGATGATTTTGTTACATTTTGGGGGAAGTAATCTATGAACGAAAAGCACAAACTGCTATGTATTCCTTACGAAGCGCTTTTAGATGCATTTAGGTTTTATGCAAAAAGTCCCATAACTTGTTGTCTGATATCAAAGTTTTCATTTTGGGAAGTGAATGTTAAAAGATTTTCTTTATATGTAAATGGATTCGTTTGTATGAAAAAGGTTTTGAATGAAATGCTATTGCAGTAATTGACTCTTTCCACTTTTGGTATAGCAGAGAATTATCACACAAGGTCACTGCAAGGTGTGTACGAGAGGGCTAAAGTAAATGGTGTTGTTGTGATATTCATCTTATTTTTGACAGCTTGAAATAGAGGTACATGGGAGATTAAGTTGTACTGTCAATATTTTACAAGCTAATCTAAGCTTTGGTTAGTACTTTTAGTCCAAATGTTGGTTCTTATTTCCTTTCTTCTTACTTTGACAGGAGTTTAGCAATGCAAGGAGTTCCTGGATTTAATACTGTTCCAAATCCTAACCATTATGACAAATCAATAGTGTTAGATATTAAACCGTTGCGAAGTTTGAAACCTGTTTTTCCAAATGGTAATCAAGGTCCACCTTTTGTTGGTTGTCCACCTTTTGGTCCTTCCTCATCTGAGTATTCTTCTTTCTTCCCATTTGGAGCACAACAACCAACGCATGATACTCCAGATCTCAACCAAACTCAGAACACGCCTATTCCATCATTTGTTCCACCTCTTCGATCGTATAGAACACCTACTAAAACAAATGGCCCCAGCAGCTCCAGTGGAACTAAAAGAGGTGTTGGTCGACCTAAGGGAACTACTAGTGTGAAGAAAAAAGAGAAGAAGACTGTGGCCAATGAGCCTAACTTAGATGTTCAGGTAGTGAAAAAATTCAGTTCAGATTTTGACAGTGGGATCAGTGCAGCAGAGCGAGAAGATGGAAATGCGTACTTAGTAAGTAGTGTATTGATGCGTTTTGATGCAGTTAGGAGGCGGCTCAGCCAAGTAGAATTCACAAAGTCCGCTACTTCTAAAGCAGCAGGTACTCTGATGAGCAATGGGGTGCGGACAAACATGAAGAAGAGAGTTGGGACGGTTCCTGGAATTGAGGTTGGAGATATCTTCTTTTCCCGGATAGAGATGTGTTTAGTGGGTCTTCACATGCAGACTATGGCTGGCATTGACTATATAATTAGTAAGGCCGGTTCAGATGAAGAGTCTTTAGCAACTAGCATTGTTTCATCTGGACGTTATGAAGGTGAAGCTCAGGATCCTGAGTCATTAATTTACAGTGGACAAGGCGGCAATGCAGACAAGAACAGACAAGCATCTGATCAGAAGCTTGAAAGGGGTAATCTAGCATTAGAGAATAGCTTGAGGAAGGGAAATGGAGTAAGAGTCGTAAGAGGGGAGGAGGATGCAGCTTCGAAAACAGGAAAGATCTATATCTATGATGGGCTTTATTCGATCTCAGAGTCATGGGTAGAGAAAGGGAAATCTGGTTGCAACACCTTTAAATATAAATTGGTGAGACAACCTGGTCAACCACCTGCGTTTGGCTTTTGGAAATCTGTTCAGAAGTGGAAGGAAGGTTTGACTACAAGACCAGGCCTGATCCTTCCAGATCTCACCTCAGGAGCTGAAAGTAAACCTGTTTCACTTGTGAATGATGTTGATGAGGATAAAGGGCCTGCTTATTTTACCTATACCTCCTCTCTGAAATACTCAGAGACCTTTAAACTAACTCAGCCTGTAATTGGTTGTTCCTGCAGTGGTTCATGTTCACCAGGAAATCATAACTGCTCTTGTATCAGAAAAAATGATGGTGATCTCCCTTACCTTAATGGGGTTATACTCGTTTCCCGGAGGCCTGTGATATATGAATGTGGCCCAACGTGTCCTTGTCATGCCAGTTGCAAAAACAGAGTGATTCAGACAGGACTGAAATCCCGCCTGGAAGTGTTTAAGACAAGAAACCGCGGTTGGGGTTTACGTTCGTGGGATTCCTTACGTGCTGGTTCTTTCATATGTGAATATGCTGGTGAAGTCAAAGACAATGGCAACCTTAGAGGAAACCAAGAAGAGGATGCGTATGTCTTTGACACATCGCGTGTTTTTAACTCGTTTAAGTGGAATTATGAGCCTGAGCTTGTAGATGAAGACCCTTCAACTGAAGTTCCCGAAGAGTTTAATCTCCCATCACCACTCCTAATCAGTGCCAAGAAATTTGGCAATGTAGCTCGGTTCATGAACCATAGTTGCTCTCCTAACGTTTTTTGGCAGCCAGTTATTCGTGAAGGAAACGGTGAATCAGTTATCCACATTGCTTTCTTTGCCATGCGTCATATCCCTCCTATGGCAGAATTGACATATGATTATGGGATTTCTCCTACATCCGAGGCCAGAGATGAGAGCCTTTTACATGGACAGAGGACATGTCTCTGTGGATCTGAGCAATGTCGTGGTTCATTCGGATGATCTGAGAGTTTGAGACTGTTTATCTAATTAACACAATCCGTTTGAAACCATTTATATTGTCACAGGACAGAAAGTATGTGTGTAGCAGAGTAAGTGGTGGCTTTTGTTCTTCTTCTTAACGTAATAGTGGTTGCCGTTTTTGAAAACTGTGTATTGTTATGTGAATGCATACACATCTAATATATTGTTTATGTATTAGCACCACATCGGCTTTAGGTTCAAAATGCTCATGGTTTTAGTATAAACAAACTCTATAGAGTGATTCGGTTAATCTTTTTAAGCTTTTGTAACAACTTATCAGGATTCAGCTGAGTGTTCCTCGAAAGTCACTTTAAGAATGAAAAAAATTGATGTTTGTTTGGTATCAATCGTCCATGTTCTTCATGTACTCCTTGGAAAGCTTTGTTTCCATAATAAGTTTCTGTTCATTTATGAGTGAGTACCCTGATTCCAGCAATGCTTCCACCGTTTGCTGTTCACACGATATCATCAGTCAATCTTAAGTGGAGCCAAAGCTTAAAGGTTTTGAGAGAGAGAGAGATCATTGAGAAGTCTGTAAGCATTTTTACCTCAGGGGCAGTGAATTGAGGAACCTCTTGGGTCTTTTTACGTCTGAGAAGAACTTTCCCTAGAGTCTCCATTCCTCCAGCTTCATCTACCCACTGTAACAACAAAAAGATTAGCCCTTTCACTGCAGAGTTTTAATCATTAACAGCTGGTTCGTGCTGAAGTTACCTTGAGGATAGACCTATCATATGTGCGTGACCTCAAAGCTCCATAGAAGTCAAGTGCTGCCACAAAGATAGAAATCATAACGAACTGTACCTTTTTTAGTTTCTCATTCTAGATAGTAAACTATTTACCTTGATTTGGAAACTTATCTACAATGCTTATAACATCTTTCCGCGATATACCATCTTTCTCGTACATTCTGCTAACAATGTTTACGATATCTTCACGAGTTGGCTGCCTGTTTTTTTTTTAGCATCAAACACTTCAGTTTGTTGTCAGAAAAGATTCCACAGTTGCAGGAAAATGGATTGCAAGCTATGTATCATGATTACCAGTAGAACTTCTCCATTCTTCCTTCACGGATCAGTGGAGCATACAGTGTAGAGAAATCGTTCCCTGTGACAATTAGAGGAACTCTGTTTACCATGTCAGCTTCTCTCCATTCTTGTCCTACACTTACCCTTGTAGGATTATCCGCAAGATTCATCAGGGTACCAACAACTATCTGGTTGTTTACTGTCATTTGCGTTTCCCCTAAACCAAGAGCCAAAACCTCAGTTATGATAATCTTTGCGGATCAAAAGCAGAGTCACAACATAGCTCAAAGTTATCTGGGGTTGACATTATTTACCAAATCTACCAAGGCCAGCATCAATATCATTGATCATGAGAACACTCATCTTTCCCTGCATTATCAAAATCATCATCAAAGTTCATTCCAAACCCATATAGATAAATAGGTTAAGTAAGACTGGGGAATGGGAATGGTAAAGAAACGCTTCTAACTTGATTCTGAATGACTTGTGAAGCTGTTCGATAGCGGTCACGTATGAGTCTCCCCGGTTCACCTGTTAGGGAATATTAGAAAGATCAGAACTTTCAATAGCACTATGGTCAGTGAAACCAACCAGTTCCTAGGAAATGGTTTACTACATAGTCACGACGATATGGGAGTAAACAAAGTTGGAAAAAATCACCAGCTCTATCAGATTCCAACTCTCCTGCAGACATTATAACTGGTTCAACTCCCATTGTTTTGAATATAAGTTCAGTCTGAAATGTTTTGCCTTGTCCTTTACCTCCCCATATACCTAAGCAGCCATAAAAAAACACATCCATGTTCAAGAGATGGTTGCAAAATTTCAAACACTGCTACTAAACAGAGAAGAAGAAGGCATTCATTACCTAAAATCAATGGGATTTTTATATTTAGAGAAGGAGCAAGGTAGTTCTTCACAATGTGGACCGCTGCAGAAAACATGCGAAAATCGCCATATTAAGGTAAACAGAAAGGAAGAAAGAAACATCACAAATGAATCAAAAGTTCCAAACTTTAGGCAGTCAAATATGAACCCTATCATCCAATTTGTTGTTACTGATGTATTCCTCTAATCTTCTTCACCAAGGCTTAGTTCAATATGACTTACCAACTTTATCCTGTCAAGAAAGAAGACACATGTTCTTATAAGAAAACTTGGTGACATATTCCCACAAATCAAAGCTTAGTTTGAAAGCATTTTAACAAGATAAATAGATAATCATTAATTAGGATATCTTCAAAATGAGATTACAAGAAGAAGAATAAACATTTACCAGAAACGATGGAGCAATGTAATAATCTCCTTGAAGATGTTCAAAGGACCTCGTCGCCTTCTGACGGTAATCAAACACAATATCAGCTGCAAATTCACAGATATACACAAGTTCTGTCAACTCCACAATCAGAGTCATTGTACTTATCCAAATTCCAAAATATAGGATTTTTCAAAAAGAAGAAAAAGAGACTTAACAATCTTTTCCAAGGAAGTCTCCAATGAATACATCATCGATCATGCCGCTTCGTGCCCCAACGGCTATGTTAACATTATCCGATTCCGCGCCAAGCCTATAGAGATAATCCTTCCCTTCTGAATCTTTAACTTCCCATGACGATTGCTCCGACAACTTCTTCCGCGGCTTTGCGCCACCATCGTCATTAGCCACTTTGCCGCCGTCATTAGAGGAGGGTTTCGAGCAAACGATTGAAGAGAGTTTTCTGGTATTGATTAAAGTAGCATTGAACGAGGAAGAAGAAGAAGAAGAAGATTGTAAAGGTGGAAACTTGAAACGCAGAGATATGTTTGCAAGCGCCATTAACCCACCAAATCACTTCACAATTAAAGCTTCTACCTTTTTCCCTCAATTTAATAAAAAAAGATTTATACTTTTCTCCCAAAGATAGGATTTTGAAGAAGAAGAGCCATTTGTTCTCGTCTGATAGTGGCTAATTCTGTGGTTCTTGAAGTCAAAAGATAGTTTTGGCCCCACTTGTTACTACTTGCATGTTTGTATCTGTCTGAAACTATAGCAATTCCAATTTGTAAGAATGGATATAAGTTTTTTGTTTGGTGGATTTTGGATCAAAGCTTTAGTTAGTCATTAGAAGGTACATTATGAATAAGGCAGCAGTTAATCTACATGCATTGGTAGTTTGGTACGTAACTCATTTTGTAATCATCATTAATTATTCATTATCATTGGTTATATGACAATATATTTCCACTTAATTACACATATATTTTATGGTTTCCCATTAGAACAATAGACAATAATATAGAGACTTCGAGTCTTCGACGAGATCGAGATGAGAAGAGAGTCACTCGAGACTAATGGATCAAGAGAACCAATTAACGAGCTCGTCCGCGTGGCTGCCAGCTGGAGGAGGAGGCACATCTTGCATCACTTTCTCTTGTCCCTTTGGATAGTATATTCCCGTACCTTCATGTGGCACCCAACTACTCGCCGGCGACGACGTTTCTCCGGCGCCGTAGAAGCCTCTCATCGTCTTCACCTCCTCTCCGGAGCTAGAGCCCTCAGTCTTCACCGTATCCCTCACTATATCATGCGAGGCACTCTTCTTGTGAATTGATTTCCTAAGCATCGGCCTATATATATGCAAATTGCATGTGTTAATGATATATAACATGATACATAATTAAACGATCATAACAACCAAAAGTGTATGATCTAAGAATCAATATGAATAGAGAGAAAATTAGCATGGTTTATGCGTAAAGATTGACATGCACGAAACAAATAATGCATATGCTCAACACTAAATTTAAGGTAAACTTACTTGACGAACATGGTGTTCATGGTTTGTGCCCCACGAGAAGAGAAGGTAGAAGTCGCCATGTAAATCTCTATGGTCTATTGATTACAATGTGTATGAAGAATCTGATGTAGGTAAATATATTTATATTATGTGTTTGTTGAGAGAGTTGCATATATATACATGAGACATCATAAAATGTGAATGGAATTTCAACAAAATTAAAATAAGATAAAGAATTTGGGATGGAAAGAATGATGGAGAGGGATCATCCAGATGCACACTCCCCGAGGTAGATTTATCGTCAGACCCATGCCTCTTTTGTGCCATTCCCCTCCACGTGGCATAATCCACGTCTTCTTATTTTGGATCATTCTTCTTCAAAACGTATGCGTACACATGATCATGTTTTGGTCACTTGTGGCGTGCATGATTCATGACCCATTCGGACTACTTTATTTCTATTGGGCCTACTAAATTTTATAAGCCCGTTAACTTTAGATAGGTAGCCCAATAAAAGCCCGGAATCTATATGTAACTTTGGGCTGGTATTGGATTCTAGTTTAAAAAGAATTTTGATGATTTAAAATCATATAAAGTAAATAAATGAAGAGAAATTGGTAGAGAGTATTATATAATTTTGTTAATTAGTTTTTTTCGTAATTTTGTAAAGTTTCACGAATAATTTCTCTATTTTGACGATATTTTTATGACGAAAATGTATAAAATTATAAATTAATAATATAATAATTTAGTTTATTAATAATAAAAAAAATTATGTTGTTTTAGTTGAATAACCCAAAGTTTTTTTTTTCAACAACTTTATCAAATTCTAAATCCAATAACCTAGAGTTATAAAGATTTTTTACAAATCACAAACTAATAACACCAAACTCTTAATTAACTTTTATTATTGAATAACAATAGATTCTAGTAACATTTAAAGTCATTAAATCACTATTTAAATCACAAACCAATAACACTACTTTTTTCTTTTTTTCTTTTTTTAATTCTCTAAATTGAATTTTTATTATGGATCTGGTTGTAATCCTAAATTAGAATCCTTTTCTCAAAAAATAAAAAATAAAAAAATAAAAAAAAATCTTAAATAAGCTCTTTAGTATTTATTTATTGTTGTATGATGATTATGTTGAGGCCTTTTTCTCGTTTCTTCCTCTGTTGTACTTTCCTTCTTACTTTCTCAGGTAAATTCTTCTCTCTTTCCTTGTTTTTCTCATCTATGTTTACTTTGAATTTCAGGGTTTATCTCCTTTTGATTACTTTCTCTGTTTTTCATCTCAAAGTCTCGTTTTTTTATGTAATTCGATGCGTCTATGAGTTTCTCTTTTTCAGCGATCTTCGTGCTCGGGTCACAAATTTGAGATAGCTGTATAGTACAGTTTTTCTAAATTATTCATCTTTTCCGATTAAGCATCTGAGTTTCGATAAAATCTAGACCTAGTGATTAGTGATGATGGCAAAATTTTCAGGATTTTTGAGCTGTTTCTTAGTGAGGACCTGTTTTTGTTGTTTGAAACTTTCATCTTCTTATTGCGATCAAGTTTGGAATAACATGATATTTTTCAACTCTTTATTATTCTGATGATATTGCCTAACCAAAGTTTATATTTTTGCTGCATAATTTTCGTATAGCGTGAGCCATCATGGGACCAGAATCTAAAGGACGAGCATGGTTTAGTAAAATCTACAACAAGTTGGAAAATTTGCTTGTTGAGGTTGACTCTTTCACTTCTCAGGTTAGTCCATTGTTTGATTGTCATTATCAATTTTAGCTAATAATGTCTAAAGAATAGAGAGAATGAGTGATGGTTTTCTTATGTTGGCACAGAGCACGCTTTGTTTGAAATCAAGTGAACCTCCGAGATTCGAATATGTTAGAGGTGAATCAAAGGAAGTTGCAGAGGACCATTCTTCTAATGTACAAGGACGTCATGATCGTGTTGCTTCACCGCGAAGTGAAAGTCCTTCTGATCCACCGTCACATCAGAACTTTGACATTCCAGGACATGTTTTGGTTGAGAAACGAGTTCAAGGCGATATTTTGAAAGAGAATGTAGTTCAAAGAGATAGTTTTGAGGATAATTCATCAGCTTCCTCTTCGTCTGATGGAGAAATAGAATCTACATCTCCACTGCATGAAGAGTACTGTGATGCTTATATGACATCAACCACTACTCTTAGTGATGAAGAACAATTAGTTTCTGATGAAGAGTCTCAGATATTTCCTGATGGAGAAAGACTCTCTACATCCCCATTGCTTGAAGAGTATCATGATGCTAATCTGACATCAGCCGCTAGTGTTGGTGATGAAGAACCAATAGTTACTGATAAAGAGTCGCATATCACTAAAAGTCTTTCTAATTCACCAAGTTGTAATAGTCCTTCTGATTCACCGCCATGTCAGAACTTTGACATTTTAGGACATGTTCGGGTTGAGGAACGAGTTCAAGGTGACATTTTAGTGGAGAATATAGCTCACGGAGAGAATTCATCAGCCTCCTCCTTGGATGGTGAAGAAACACTCTCCACATCTCCGTTGCTTGAAGAGCTTTGTGATGCTAATCTGACGTCAACCAGTACTCTTGGTGGTGAAGAACCAATAGTTACCGATGATGAGTCTCAGATCACTAACACTTTAACACCTCAGAAATTTTCTGCTGAAAACTCTTCTGTCTTTCCAGGCGAGGAAAGTGTACAAGAAGTTAGAGTTGAATCCTCCTTGTCTGACGAAGAAATACTCTCTAAGTCTCCATTGCTCGAAGAGCATTGTGATGCTAATCTGACATCAACCAGTACTCTTGGTGGTGAAGGACCAATAGTTACCGATGATGAGTCTCTAATCACTAACACTTTAACCCCTCAGAAATTTTCTGAAGAAGAAATACTCTCTAAGTCTCCATTGCTCGAAGAGCATTGTGATGCTAATCTGACATCAGACACTACTCTTGGTGATGAAAAACCAATAATTACGGATGATGAGTCTTGGATCAGTAACAGTTTAACCTCTCAGAAATCTTCTGCTGGAAACTCTTGGGTTTTTTCAGGCGAGGATAGTGTAGAAGAAGTTAAAGTTAAATCGTGCAGAGATGTTGTTTCCACAGAATCTCAATCTACTCAAAGTTCTATGGAAAGTTTTGGGACTGTAGTAAAATGTAATGATGGCCCCGTTCTAGCTGCACTTGGGTGTTTTAGGGATAATGATTCAAGTCTTAATCCACTCGTCACCAAGGTTCCAGATGAAAACATGAGATCCTCTAATGCGGGTTAGTGCTTCAATTATATATTTTCTCTAGTTTGAAGTTCTACTCATTTCTGGTTGTGCTATTGTTCACTAGAAGTTGTAAAACCTTGAATTAACCTCTTCATGCCTTTTTGTTTTTTGGTTTCTAACATGTGCAACACTTTTTCTTAATTTCTGTAGATAATCCAGATGATGTGATTAATAATTGCAAATCTGACGTTACTCCATTGGATACCAAGGACATTGCATTTCAAAAAGAACCCTCGTATGTTAATGACACAGTGCGTGTTAGGATCATGGCTGAACTGTGCGGCATGGAATCTCGAGAAGACCCCTTGTATGTTGAGGACAGTGAGCTTTATGCCATTCATCTTAGGACCAAGAAACTCAGATCCTTCAAGGTTCCTTGCTTTCTCCCTCTTTCTCTTAGATATTTCTTTGTGATAAACTTGAAACCTTGTTTCTTGTTAGTGAATGCTAATCTTGATAACAGATTTTTCTGACTGATATTAGACTTGAAAATTTGGTTTCAATAATGATAGTCAATGACCAAAAACCTTCTAAAAACTTAGCATTAATCCCATGAGAAAAGCATTAGTTATATCCCATTGCCTAATTTTACCCTTTTTATTATCATCAGAGAAAGGTCTTGGACGTTTTAACTTCAAAGAGAAGAAGAGAGAAGGAATATGAGCAGCTTCCGATTTGGTACGGAGATGCGGGAATGGGTTCTGATCTGGCCACTAAGGAAGAGTCTCAACAAGTGGAAGCCACAGACTCCAAAAGCTCACTTTTACTTGAATCAGAAGATTCCCAGTGGGAGCTATTGTGAGAGTTTTGATCATTTCATATAGTAGTTAAAATCCGGCCAGTGTTTTATCTTGAGTGAGACTCCTGTTACTATATTTAAACATAAATGAGCTAATCTGCTCTGAGATTGAAGCTTTTTTGACAGTGAATAAACCAAAAAAATTATCCTATCTTTTCTTGCACTCATATCTGCTACAAAATGAAACCCATTGTTGATAAAACTTAAGAAACTTGAGCTTAACACTCCCCAAGAAGGGATCAGAAGAAATTGCGGTGACTGCGAAGCAAATATGCATAGAGAATCTCATTCCATGTATCAGGAACTCCTGGCAAACACCAGTGGATGCAATCTCCATAGTTTTTCGGATCAGCTCTCTGTTCCTTTGTCAAGAGCTTCCCTCTCCGTTCTCCATACACAGTCGTATGTCCATCTTTCCTGTATTCCGACAGTTGCGTAATGTTCAGGAACGTGACATTTTCTCCAACTCTGCTTAGAACATCACCAACAATCTTCATGATTTCTTGATTTGATCCTGTACCCCAATATGATCTTTTGTCTATTGGATATAACTCATCATAACAGGTTCCATCGCTCCCTGGATTCCACTCCCAGCTCCTTCCAAGATCACACACCAAAATCACTCTCCATGTCTTTGGAAATTGAAAAGGTTTGCTCTAAAAACTATCTATAATCTTTTATGTTTTGTGTTTGGAAGGAACATACCATAGATGAGTCGGAGACATACTCGTGAAGAAAACTTTTTGCTTCTCGGAATTGATCTTCGTCTTAAACCACTTGGCCCATGTTTCTAACGCCATTTTATAAGCAGTCGTCACATTATACTCTCGGACTTCACTGGTATCTCCATACCTGCATATGCGTATAAGTTTTCCTTCTAAGCTCTTCTGTAATGCAAGCAACTCGAATATGGCTTATGCGTTATATAGCTTACGTTGCATTGATCTTAGGTTGATGCATCCACCATACATAGCTCTCAAAGACTAGAACATCAACCCCTTCCCAGCTCTTGCTATGTTTTTCAATGGCGTCGAGCTTAACCAACCTTTTGTGTACTGTATGATTAGTTGCATGATCTGAAATCGATTCCACGATGAAAGGTGCCCAGTAATACTCGATGGATGCATTGTATTCCTGATCAATTGCATAAACTTTAGTATAAGAAACCATATTAGCCTTTTTTCTTACAATTCATGTTGAAAATCTCTTCTAGGAAGATGAGTTTTGATGTACCTCAGCTTTGAAGATCTTCATAGGAGGAATCCTATGGAAGGACTTCTTCTTCTCAGGAATTACTGATTGCACCATACAGACCATTGACTCGAACGTGCTTCTCTGCACTGAGTCTCCTATGAACATTAGTCTTTTGTTTCTCAACACGTCCAACAGTTTCAGAGCATTGAACCTGAAACATCTCAGAGGTTTTAAACACTGCGCAAGTTTGAATCTGAGATCATGAAACAACACATGCTTTTTGTTTCTTACCTTGGCAAGTCGCATGAGCTCGGTTTCCATCTCCAGTTCTGGTAATAAGAATCAGGCCGTCCATTTCGTTGACATGTTGTTTGTTTGACTAAATAAGGACAGCTCTTCTCTGTATAAAGAGGATAAGAGACATTGTCCCAAACCCATTGTCCTTCAAAGACATTGCAGCTCTCATCAAGCTGATCCTCTTTAGTGACAAACACTGCCTCTTTCTGTCTGAAACCATATAGTTTGGATATTCGACTTTCTTTGCTCTTGAGTTCATCAAGTATCCATCTCACGGATCCTAGAACTAGAAGACTAACAAGCACAACTTGGAAGATGGATTGAATCATCCTCGAATCTGCAGTTGTTTGTATAGACATTTGAAACAGACTTCTCGGAGTAATTAGCTCGTTTAGAACTACTTCTTGCTATTGAGCTGATGAATCTATGTTGGATGTTTGAGAGAAGCGTATGTCTTCACATACAAGCATAAAAAAACGACTTTGTTCCATGCAACCACCAGTTGGTGATCTTTCTACATTAGGTAGCATGTCCTTTGTTTTGGTGATTGATCTAAAAATAGTGATATGATACTGAAAACAACACAAATTTGCCAATAAAGGTCTCGCTTGGGTTTTGAGGTCAAACTATTCTCCGATCTGGCCCAGCAAGACTGGTCGAAAATCAATGCACAAATTTGAACGTAAGACCAAACAAAAAAAAACCAACTAAGAAGTACAGAACAAGCCTGTTCAATTGATGACACAAGCCCGAAACAAAAGACTTATGTCCACTTTTCTATACAATTAACAAGAACCCTAATACAGTAATACAGAAACAATCCGATGGTGGAAAAGAAGGTAACCTAGCTTTGCTATTTTAAGAGATGCAAAAAAAAAAAAAAAAGTTGGAAGTTGACACCACGATGGCTCCCACCTATGCTAAATACTTTCACAATCGTGGTTAATTACCGGTATCAGATTCATGTCCTGAGCTATCACTGTCAGAGCCTGCATAACGAAAAGAGGAATGTGAGTAAACTTGTTTGGAACTGTGATGCTCATAAGGGAGAAGAAGGTAAACCAGCTTCAACATTTACCACTAGAACCCGAGCCTGAGCCACTACTAGAACTGTTAGAACTACTTGATCCTCCAACATTTACTTCTTGTCGAACAGTAGATGCCACATGACCTTTTCAAGTGTCAAAAACATTAAAGAAGAGTTATTGTAGTGGGGCTAAACGACCAATATAGAAGAGCTTGATACTATCTTAAGAATTAAAATTTCACCTAATTCAGTAACTTTTGACGATTCAAGGCCAGTTACTAGCGTGTTCTGTGAAGACGGAAGAAGAAATATGATATCATTAGCCCAGTAAGAGTTATATGGTAAAAGTAAGAGAAGTGAATAACAATTAGGTATTTGCTCTCACCGATTCGTGCACACTATTGTGAAAAGATTCAGCATCTCTTTCTGAGTCTAATCCCTGTTCCTCCTTTTTCTTGCTTAAGCTCTCCTTATATTCAGTCACGAATCTGAAAAGCTCCCAAAGTGTTTCCAGATCAAGACTATCAATATCTAACTCAATCTCATCATCTTGTTGAGAGAGTTCTGGAGTTCTCTTCTTTATAATCTGCACAACTGCCTCTAGCTTGTCATAAGGTAAATCCTGGAGGTCTTCACTTAGTTGCCGCTTCTCATCAAACGTCAAGTCCCTGTTTGCAGACGCCTCTTCTACAAGCTTCTCGGGGACAACAGGTAAAACTGCAGGTTTCACTGGGTTTGTCATAGATTCAGCTCTCTCCAAAGTCCTATTTTCAACTACTTTAGGAGGAGGAGGAGGAGACAGGGAAGGTGTAGGAGCGGGTAACGGTAACGCCTCTACATTATGAGTGTTTGTCGAAACAGGAGCATGGAAATCGATATCACGGACTGGTTGTTGCTTCCTAATAAGTAACTCATACTGCGTTTCAAGAGGCACCCATTTCTCTTCAAACAGATTCAACAAAATCTCAGCCATATGATACACATCATGCCCCACAGGATTATACAGCATTGCATTGTTAAAAGTAAGTCTGACATCCTCAGCAAACTCCAAAGGTGACTTATACAAACTCTTACTCAACCTAGTCTTCACTGTTCCTAAATCCATAGGCTCCTTAATAATATTGTGATAATCATGTAAACCAAGCGTAACTACATCAACTGGAGTATTGAAAATCCATCCAGACTTATGCTTCATTAACTTGGTAAGCAAATTGTTGCAGCTCTTCAAAATCTGAACAGTACCTTTATCAGCAGCAGCTCCATGTACTCCACCTTTCTTACCACCGTTTGCTGTTTTCAGCTTCTTGTTCGGCACGGGAGCGAAGTTGTTACCTTGTGGTTCGAGCCGTTTGATCAAGCTCCTAACTTCCTCAAGCTCAGCTTGTAGTTTCCGCTTCAAGTTCCTAACTTCAAGCTTGGAAATTGAGCTTAAACTTATCTTCATCATCTGATGATTATCTTCCAACCCAAGCGAATTCGAATTCGCCACCGTGGGCTTGGATCGTTTTTGGCTTTTGTTGCCACTATCACTCCATTTATGCTTCGTCTTCGAAACTCCACCACCAGCTATAGGACCAGACGCCATTACCTTCGTTGACAATTTCTCTGAACGGAAAATTTTAAGGTTTCTCTAGAGATTTTACGCACAGAGACAGTAATTGGGGATTTCTGAAACAATGAATCGAAGATCGGGGAGATTAGGATCCGTGGTTCATGAACATTGACTGTGTTTGCAACGACGAAACCCTAGGAAGCACAGCGTCGCAAGAATAGCGTAGACACACGCGCATTATCTCACGCGCCTAAAGAAACCCGATAAATTAGGGGAATTACACATGTGTAAAGTGTGACGGAGTAATCACACGCCTACGTGTACAAAACAAAATATCAAACCGGGAAAACTAATTAGGTGTGATATCCCGGTTTAGTTACAAATCTCAGTTGGTTAAGAGAGATTTGACTTTCAATTGAATGTAAAAACCATATAAAAATTAGCTAAGCCATGTGCAATGTCATTGAGAAATGAACTTTGATATAATAACTCGAGAAAGATCCGAAATTTAAGCAAAGAATCAACATCAATAGTTGCACTCAATTCACAAAAATCAAATAAACCAAAACAATGGCCTTCAAGAACCATTCTTCAAGAACAACTCTTTCTTCTTCTTCTTCCACTTCATTTTCATTCAGATTCACAACAATCATTACCTTAGCATTCATCTTTTGTTCTTCTTACTACATTTTCTTCTCACAGTTTGATTACTCTCCGGTGACTTCTTCACCGGAAAATCCTCCTTTCGCAGGAGATCTTCGAGACCTGACATTCCCTTGGAACAAACTCTCACTTGGACCAATCTCGGAGAAGCTCAAACTCGCTGTCTTCTGCAAGTCATGGCCTGTTGGTTCGATCCCCGGAGGAATGGAGCGTCATGCTTACACACTCTACACTTCTCTCGCCTCAAGAGGTCACGAGATTCACGTCTTCACGGTTTCTTCCGACAGAAGTAACCGAGAAGAGTACTACAACAAAGGAGATCTCCATGTCTACTTTGCTCCAAACGAACACGGCTCACTTAACCACTCTCGAGCTTTTGAGATCTTCCATAAAATCAACAGTCTAGATCATCATTCCTTTGATTATGTTCACACTGAGAGTGTTTCTCTGCCTCATTGGCGAGTCAAAATGGTGCCTAATGGTGACATAGCTGTGACATGGCACGGAATCTGGTACGAGATTATGCATTCAAATCTTTTTCAAGAACTTTCCAATGATCGTCCTAGCTCTGATCTTCAACAAACGATGCCTAGACTCGTCGATGAAATCAGATTCTTCCCAAAATATAAACAGCATATTTGCATTAGCAACAGCGCGCGCGAGGTACTAGTTAACATCTATCAACTTCCTAAGAGAAAAGTTCACGTTATAGTCAACGGTGTTGACCAAACCAAGTTCGTGTATTCTCCTGAATCTGGAGCTAGGTTCAGGGCGAAACACGGTATTCCTGACAATGGGACATATATTGTGATGGGTGTGTCTGGACGTTTGGTGAGAGACAAAGGACATCCACTTCTATATGAAGCGTTTGCTTTGCTCGTTAAAATGCACCCGAAAGTCTATTTGCTTGTGGCTGGATCTGGTCCTTGGGGCAAAAGATACGCGGAATTAGGCGAAAACGTTAGGGTTTTAGGAGCTTTAGAGCCAGAGGAGCTCTCTGGTTTCTACAACGCTTTAGATGTGTTTGTGAATCCGACGTTGAGACCACAGGGGCTTGATTTGACGATCATTGAGGCGATGCAGTGTGGGAAACCTGTCGTGGCACCTAATTATCCAAGCATTGTTGGGACAGTGGTTGTGGACGAGCGTTTTGGGTACACATTTTCTCCAAACGTGAGATCTCTTGTTGAGACTTTGGATTCTGTTGTAAGAGATGGGCCTAGGGTTTTGGAGATGAAAGGAATAGCTTGTAAGGGATACGCTCTTTCGATGTTTACAGCGACTCAAATGGCTTCGGCTTATGAGAGATTCTTTATGTGTATGAAAAATGAGAGGTACTGTAGGTACCCTCTTTCCACAGATAACTGATTTGGTAAATTGGTATAGTTTTGTAAGTTACGTTGAATCATTTCTTTTGTAACAAGTTACTTGATCTCTTGCAAAACAATTTGGTCACACTATTCATACACATACTTAAGCTCAAGCTTGTCACGACTTGTAACTTTTTGTGAATTTGTAACGAAAGTGATGAAAAAGAGATTTTGGAAAATGAGTTTCGTAAAGAGCAGCATTTCAAGGGTTTGATCTCTGAAAAATTGAAGATTTGAAGACGTTGCTTCGCTCTTAAAAAGTATAATTCTCTCTGTTTTCCCCTGTTTTTTTTTTCTTTTTGAAAAACTTCAATCACTATCGTTCTCTCTTTATGTGATATTTCATTGGTGGACGATGAGGCAAAAGAGTCCATATATAATATATACTTTTCTACACGAGCCATTAGAGACTGAAAAAACAGGATAAATTAAATTAATTCAATCCTCCCTTATCATACTATATTTCTTTACCCTTTCTTGTTATATAACAATTTATATGCAAAGTCCTCCTCTCTACTAGACTACTATATAGTGGAATGTATAAGGTACGTAAAGCATGCACAAATCATAAATGTGTAACGAAACAGATACATCAATATATTGGTTACACCGAACGAACAAACAAGGCAAAAAAAACAAACAAAGAGGATCGATATGTTTTCTTCTAAACCGGTTCTCGATCAAGAACAAAATATACATCCTCGAATTCAAAACTACGAGAATAAGACTTAGTGATGGCGAGGATCGGGACCTCCAGGACTGAGTCTCATGGACTCATTAAAACCTCTCTCCATTAGCTTCTCCATACTCGCTTTCAACACTTCCTCTGCTTCTATCATCATACGCCCTCGTTTAATCCCGTCTGCGTTTGGGAACATCGGTCGAGACGCTGATGAACGCGATAAGGAAACGCAGATCAAGAACAAGCACAGCAAGAATTTCAAGTTAGCCATGTGTTATGTGACAATGGTTTCAATTTAGAAAGGTGTTAGTTTAATTTTAGCTAGAAAAATGGTATAGATGGGTTGTTGTGTTTTTTCATCACATGGTTGCGACAATTTATATAGAGAATGGCATTGGGATCATGATGAATCTCATTGAAATGATAACTTATTGGCTGGCTATACATTATAAAATAGATAAGGCAAAGAGAAAAAAAAAACTAAGGCGGTCGTGGAAGGAGATTTATAATTGACGAGATTTAAACTTCTCCAAAGTGCTCATTCGAGATCAGCATACATATTCCTTTTGTCAACGTTTCATGATATAAATATATATCAAAGTAAGCTATCAATATTTATATACATCTGTGTGTATGAGTGTGGTAAGCAGAAAAACCTATACGAAGTATGAAAACCTTTTTAGAATAATGCGAATGATTTCATTATCAAACGTAGATGTATATTCATGCTTTCATAGGATATACCCACAAAGGAAAATTTCAAGAAAAAAGTGAAGTGTTGAGGATGACATGTGTTAGTAGGGGAAGAAAAGATTGTAATTAGAGTGCATTTGAACGATAAACCAACTAAAACAAGTCCATAATATAAAAAAGGCATATATGGGGGACAAATGTGAATGGGCTCAATTTTTATATATTGTCGTAGCTAGAAGTCAATAAGACCAACGTGGAAGACTTTTGCCGCCTTTTTTTGGGGTTGGCCTTTAGCTTATCTAGTTGACCATCTGAGTTAACTAACGTAACTCCGAAGCAAAGGATCTGAGTAATGTCTTTGATTGAATTTGGATTCTATTAACATGAAAATAATCGAAGCAACCATATATGAATCTCTCTATACTAAGTGATATTGAAATTTCAAATTAAAAAGAAAAACTAGGAGAAGATTTATGAGTTGAGGTCCAAATCACTATCTCTCTCTTTTTTTTCCCTGTAAAATTAAATATGGAGAGTATAGGACAAAGTTAATCACGCTATTTTATATTCGTTAATAAAGTTGAAAACTCTTTATGATATAGAATTTGTATTAACGGGAACTATTTTGGATTTTGTGGATACAAATGTGGCACATTAGTTTTATAGACTAATTAAGTGAAACACCAATTCGAAGCTCGTAGAAAAAGTGAATACAACACTAACTTCAACCCACCTATTAAAGAGAGCTTATTATCAAGAATATATATAAAAAAAACTATGACAGAAATACCTAATTTTTGAGATTACAAAAGATTCTTACAAAATATATATGTTAGATTGGATTTACAAGAATCTTAGATTGTACAGTCGAGATACGAATTGTATAGTATTAGTTTAGAATACTCTATTGTTTTTTGATTGAGTAATGAAACAACTCATGGAGTTTACCAAATTACAAAATGTGTAAGGAAAAATGTGATGAAAAAGATGGAAGTTCATTGGATGCTAAGACATTAACCCATCATTCATTCATCTAAACATTCGTTCTTTAAAACATTCCTCTACCTACACCGCTCTACATGCCGAAAGCAATATACAAAACTTGATGGACCTAAAATGTCATCGTTCAACAACATATGCATTATGCATATTACAAATTATGATGGTAAATAAATAAACGTTATTGTCTACTTATTTAACATTTGAACGTATTTTCTGTTACTAATACAAATTCAGTTACCTTGTTCTAGCTAATAATATGAATAATTCCCGCTGACAAAAATGAATATGATCATTTTTTAATACATGGTGAGGCATGTGCTCTAAATAGCCACCGGCATTGTCTATAATTGTGTTCGTCAATAGAATAAACATATCCATTTCTTTATGGTTCGTTCGTGGACCAGAAAAATCATTTTTCTTTATAGGTTTTTGGAACATATTAACCATTACGTCATTTGATAAAATTTGAAACACTTTGCCAGTTTGGACCAGTATCTCATGAAACACCACGATATTAAAAATTGGAACGATTTACACCGCATAAGGATATAATCTACCGGAGAAGTAACATACTCAAGAAAACAAATTGAATGTGTGTACAAACCTATCGTTCATTCAACAAAATGGTACATAATTTGGGATATAGAAAATCTGCGTGTAATAAAAGCACTAGTAAAGTGTATAGATAGTCGGTCTTCTCAGGGTTGTTAAGGTATCGCTAACTACCTCCCACAGTGGTCCTCTGGACGGCACTTTCTTATTTTATCTAAACTTTTTCTTCCATTCAACTCGAAAATATAAATAAATTAATAACATTTCTATTCCTGTCTAGTGTTATATGCTTATATATCAATTATCTTTTGAATTAAATAACAATCATAGGATTAAAATGGATCATGATCTCTGAAAAGGAGATAAAGATAAGTTAAAGAAATTTCTAATGACGGTTAGATATGCATAGAGTCACTCAGGTCACACAACTTCATTACCCCCATCCTTTTTAAAGGATCTGCAAGAAACAAAATCAATCAAAGTGTTTGATTTGCTGTAAAGTCAACTATATTTTTTAAGAGTATGATATTTCTAAATTTAACATGAATAATTGATTTATGCTATGAAAATAAGCGAGTTTTCCAAGAACTTTTAAGAACAAAATTAGTTGGAAGTCAAATTCCGACGAGCTAAGCGTTTTTAGTGAAAATTAGGCATCTACAAAATTTCGAGACTAGTTTGAGTTTCAATTCATAAATTACCCAATTCATTTTTTTTTTCAGTTGACATTTTTTTCTTTTTTTTGACTTTTCTCATTCACAAAAGTGTATCTGTAACAATGTATGAACAAATAAAACTAATCAGGCAATAGAGGTAACCTATCGATGCCAGAGGGTGAGTCATTAGACTCGCCGGTGGCGAAACCTAACTCGTCAAGCTCTTCCCCGTTCGCTTCTCCAAACTCTCCTTCATCTTCACGGTCGTCTCTATCTTCTTCCGTGCTATAAGGGAGAATCCGTAGATACATCTCATCCCCTCTCCATTTTCTTTCTGATCGTAAATTATACTTCCTGACTAGCTTTCCTTGAAGAGACACAATCCTAGGTGGCCTCGGGAGTAAATCGGTTGTTTCCTTTTTCGGTATCACTATCCGCTCTATCGCTAATCTCGCTTCCTGCATATAAACAAATCAATGTTAAGCAATAGTGAACTGTGGTACTATCAAAGAATTTTTTTGACTAGCTCTTTAGTTACTTCTAAGGCGTCCATTTTTTCAGATAGTTTTAGACGATCTTCTGATCCAAACTCTCCGAGTCCGTCTTCGTAATCTGTTAGTAATGCCCGTATCGCCTTGGCCACTTGGATACCTGAGTTAGTCTGCAAGAAAAAGTGCTTCTTTTGGTAAGGAAGCTGATACTAAAAACCTTGAAGAACAAGACATTCTTAGTTATTTTTTTACCTTTGTTACATAAACAGGTATACCGTGAGATGTAGCAAATGATTTAATCCGGGGATTCTTCCTGATCTTTGCTTGCAACGCGAGTAAGGCTTCTGCTTCACTAATGTCGTCAGTTAACTCTACCGCAGTTTCCATCTCTAGTTGTTTGATTGCCTGAAGAACAGTTGATTCTGCAATCTGGGTGGGAGAAATTGACGAATAAGTGTATTAATATTGGAAATTAACAGAGATAGCATCAGACTATTAAAAACTGGAGAATCTGCAAAAGTCATTATAATTTTACCCCATAGACATATAGATACATCAATGTATCTTTCTCTGAAGATTCTGCTTCAGTTATCTCCTTAGTTTGAAGGACTTCAGAGACAGTTTCCTCCTTGGTGAGCTTCGAAACATCTAATGTTTCCTCTTCATGTTTCTTATCCACAGTCTTCTCGTCGATGAAAGGTTCCTTCTCCATAATCACTTCCACTCCATGAGACTTTATTTTGCGGATTTCAACGTTTGGTAAGCGACCTTTTAGCCAGGGGATGAGCCAAAAGAAAAAAGTTCACTGAAGCCAGAATCTTAAAATGTTGTTGAATCAAAATATATGCTGCATTTATGTATCTGTACTTTGCATCTACTAACAGTTCCAACTTAAAAAAGACAGAATCTACCTGCGAGGATAGCATCAACAGTTGCTTCAAGACTACGATGAACTCGAACTTCAGTCTTTGAAACTATTTCTGCACCACAGTTAAATGTTGAAGGACCTTTTCTTTCAAGGACAGTCTTCTGGCCACCTCTTCTGGTCGCTTCCTCATCTCCAAGAGTTACACTCTGCCAAAAAGTCTCCATCAATATGTCTGAAATAAAAGTTATTATAGAATGCATCTTTACAGGGCTGAACAACGAGTCAACAGAAAATATTTTGTCCAAAAACATTGACCATTTGAGCTACCACAACATGATCTCACTCAATTCAAATCTTCTACGCAGTTCCTGTGCCTCGTCATCTCTTGTTTAGCTAATATATCAAGATGCACGTGCGGAAACGGAAACATATCTCCTAAACCAATTTTTGGATAAGAAATGCAGTGCTATGTTGGCATTGAATTATGCTAGAATAACAATTTGCAAGAGATTCTCATCAAAATAATGTCAAACTAGAATCTCCAAACTACGACCAATCTTGGGATTGAACGGTATGCAAACATATGATGACTAACCTGTACACCTCCAACCAGAAGGTCTAATGAAGGATTCTTAATCAAATTCTCGATAGTGGCTCCATGAGCAGTGGCGACTAACTGGATTCCACGTTCTGCTATAGTACTTGCAGCTATCGCTTCAAGTTTAGTTCCAATCTCATCAATCACAATTACTTGGGGCATATGGTTTTCTACTGCCTCAATCAGCACCTGAAGGTAAGTAAAGTGAAACACATATAAACCATCTCCAACCACACTTAAATACACAAAGCTCAATCTAAACTACTAACCAACCTTGTGTTGTATGTCAGAGTTAGGGACTTGCATCCGCCTAGCATTACCGATCCCTGGATGAGGTATATCACCATCACCACCAATCTCATTGGAAGTATCAACAATCATTACTCTCTTCTCATAGTCATTTCCTAGCATTCGTGCTACCTCCCTGAAATAGCAAAATGATGACTACATATCAAATCCATGATCTAAAGGAACTATGAGCAAGCAGATCAATGTAGGAAGAAACTAACACAAACCTAATCATTGTAGTTTTCCCCACACCTGGAGGACCAATAAGCAACAATGAGTTCCCATCTTGAACAAGATCACGCAGCAAATTAGCGCTTCCTCTAACAGATCGACCAACACGGCAAGTTAATCCAATAATTTCTCCTTTCCGATTCCTTATCGCACTAATCCGATGCAACGTCCGGCTGATTCCAGCTCGATTATCATTAGTAAACTCACCAACCTGAGCAGTTTCATGGTCTTATTAAGCATCTATTATATAGATGTTTCATCAGACGAAAATATCACCAGAGAAGAACACTTACCAACCTGAGAAACAGCGAATTCCAGATCTTTAACTCTAACAGCATCGTCGGAGATAACAAAGTCACCTGAAGGGAATCGCGCCAGAGGTTTACGACCTAAATCCAACACTATCTCTATGAGTTCACTAATTTCAGGGTGCTCCTTCAGTGTCTGGCGTATCTCCTCCGGTACGAGCGCCAATAGACGACGTAATTCGTCATCGAAGTGGTCCTCGTCTTCTAATTCCGGAACTGCGACTGAAGACGGAGATGCCGAAATAGCAACAACTCCATGTGAAGAAGACAAAGAGGAAGAATTCGACAGGAGAAGGAACTTAGTGTGGAAGAGTTGGTGAAAGAGAATAGACGATCGACTTTGGAGCTTGAGGATTCTTCGTTCATGGCTCAAGAGCGTTAATGGAGGAACATGATTACTCAATGATAAGCTCAGCATATTCCTCGCTTGATTTTTTTTTTTGGTTTTGAGATTTTAAATAGGAGCCGTTTGCCAACCACGTGGACGAATCATCACGAGACACGTCAGCGACAAATTCTTAAAATTTATGCCACCAAGGTTTTTTTTAATATTAAGTAGAGTAGCAATTATGTCTTCATCATACAAAGCCAGGAACATCTTATTGCATGGGATCGTGTGTGCTTGCCAAAACAGGATGGAGGGTTAGGCATCTGGTGCTCTACACAGATGAATACGGCTCTTCTCTCGAAAATTGGGTGGCGTTTACTTCATGATGATGTGAGTCTATGGTCGAAAATCTTGAGAAGCAAGTACCG
>Ga0041059_1000499_pt1 | contig 29741 bp, 30 predicted proteins | sample AraColnosormetaG_FD_56232 | JGI IMG/M metagenome (GOLD analysis project Ga0041059, IMG submission 56232) | Arabidopsis roots microbial communities from North Carolina, USA - Col MF nosort | ecosystem: Host-associated > Plants > Roots > Unclassified | place: USA: North Carolina | collected... | reverse complement strand
GTTTTANTTTTTTTTTTTTTTTTGAAAATTTTAGTATAGAACTGGGGATAAATATTCAAATTGTTTCAAATTAACCGCTGTTAAGGTTTAAAAGATAAACAAAATATCCAAATTTTTCAAAACTTTCATACTTATAGAAAAAACTAATAAATGTTTGTAACATAATCGTAAGAATCACATATATGATACATATGTTTATGGTCTAGTTGAAAGATTTAATATAAAATTAGAAGACCTATGTTAGAATCTCCACACTACAGTTTGCAACTATTATTAACTATTGTGAAATATCTAAAATAGCAAAAATACTCTGGATTTCTGTATAAGATTTTATGATTTAGAAAAAAAAACAGTAATCAATATTTCTTCATAATATACATCTTAATAATCACACGAATCTTTTCTTTATAAGTTATAAAAGAAATAGCCTGCAAAACTACACCACATAAATTCTCTAAACATAACTATCTGAAATATTTTATTCCATATTAATATGTTCAAGTCAGAGATTTCTCTCTTCATTAGTTCATATAAAACTTCTTATTCTTGGCTTTAGACAAATTCAACACTAATCACGTCTTGATTTTATTACCAACTTTAAGCATTTGAAAAAAAAAACCAGTGGATTTCGTGTGGGCCCTGCATAAGCAGCGCGTGCAATCAATTTGTTTTTTTTCTCTACGCGTTTTCGCCACCTTATTTATTTTCATGCGTTCATATATTTTTCTCATTAATTCACATTTAAACACTTCTCTGCATATATTTGCTTCTCCGTTTCTCATTTCTCAACTCTCAAACTCAAATCACTTCCTTTGTCTCAGTGACTCTAGTCTATCTCCAATGGCTGAACGAGTCTATCCCGCCGATTCACCACCACAAAGCGGACAATTCTCCGGCAACTTCAGCTCCGGCGAATTCCCCAAAAAACCAGCACCACCACCATCAACATACGTAATCCAAGTCCCAAAAGATCAAATCTACCGTATACCACCGCCGGAAAACGCACACCGCTTTGAACAACTCTCTCGTAAAAAAACCAACCGCAGTAACTGTAGATGCTGCTTCTGCTCATTCCTCGCCGCGGTTTTCATCTTAATCGTCCTCGCCGGAATATCCTTCGCGGTTCTCTACCTAATCTACCGTCCCGAAGCTCCTAAATACTCCATCGAAGGATTCTCTGTTTCCGGTATCAATCTGAATTCAACATCTCCGATTTCGCCGAGTTTTAACGTTACCGTTAGATCACGTAACGGTAACGGTAAAATCGGGGTTTACTACGAGAAAGAAAGCTCTGTTGATGTGTATTACAACGACGTTGATATAAGTAACGGTGTTATGCCGGTGTTTTATCAGCCGGCGAAGAATGTAACGGTCGTTAAGTTGGTTTTAAGTGGTTCTAAAATACAGTTGACTAGTGGTATGAGGAAGGAGATGCGTAATGAGGTGAGTAAGAAAACGGTGCCGTTTAAGTTGAAGATTAAAGCTCCGGTGAAGATTAAGTTTGGTTCTGTTAAGACGTGGACTATGATTGTTAATGTTGACTGTGATGTAACGGTGGATAAATTGACGGCGCCGTCGAGGATTGTGTCGAGAAAATGCAGTCATGACGTGGATCTTTGGTGATGAATTTGCTCTTTGTTTTTTTTTTTTAAAGAAGAAAATAAGAAAAGAAATGAGTACAGAGGATGTTTTTGGATTTGTAGGATTTTTTTTTTTATAAATTATAATGTTGACTTTGCATTTTTTATTTTGGGATGTTTTTTTTGATGAGAACATATAATGTTGTGAATTTGTGATTGGCCGGAACATTTCCAATTTGAACCTTATTTTATGTAAGTTGAAAACTTCTTTTTTGTACAGTTCACATTTTGAAGGAGTAGTTTGCTGTTGAGAGAATAATAAAGTTGGTTTTCAACTTTATATAATAAGAGGTTTTCAGTCATTGGACAACCTCTGAAACCATATTTAATTATTTATTTTGTTATTCCCACCACAAAGGCACAAGTTAACTATCACAATTATCTGCCAAATTCATGCTTGAAGCAATCTTTTTATGTAATCCCTTTTGCATTTACAAATGCCTAAACCCAATTTTCCCTCCAAAATTCTAACCTGACAAAACTCCATTTTTCTAAGAAACCAAAAAAATTCATTTTCCTTGTGAAGAGTACGCCTTCTTCAACTGCTCGTAGTTGTTTTTAGCTCCGTGGATTCCTTCTTTAAGTTCCTCATACATTTTCACTGATGATTCTGCAAACTGGTTGAGTTGTCCAACAAATCCTTCCAAGCTTGTCCTAAACCGATCAAATCCCGGACCACAATCCTCCAATGTCTCATCTTGCAACATGTGAGCTGTCAAATCGTTTTTGTTCTCACCAGATCGATGTTTCTTGGTGCGATTCTTCTCCTGACGTGGCAAGAACCTGGCAACATCAGAAGCAAGTGCTTTAATGGAGCCTGAAACCTCTTTGGTAGGTAAGACTTCGAGCTTTTCTAGCCAGATTCCACAGGTTGCATAAATGGGGGGCCCATAGTTTCTCAAAGACGGTTGTGGTGCACGCCTTTTTCGTTTGGATCGTTGTGGTAAGGCGACACATTTCACCAGCCACTCGTTTATCGCTTGAATATACGATTTCTGGCCTGTGATCCATTTTGTAAAGCTTGAGGCCAATGCGCAGAGCTCATCTTCAAGGTGAGATGTTACTTGTCTGTGCAACTCTGATTGCATGTTGAGTTTAATGTTTCCGCCTCTGTAACACGCTTTGATTAACTGAAACTGAACCTTGTGGCATTCCAACATTACTTCCCACATACGACTCAACCTATTCACATCCAAGAAATGATATATATAATGGTTCAGGTCAAATTTGAAATCAAACGAATTGAGTATACTGGAGAGAGTGACTTAACACATACCCTTCAATGAGTTCTTCAAGTTGAGGCTGGAGCTCATTGTCACGGAGTTCTTCAATCCGTCTTGATATTGAGTCGATCCTATGAATCGCCACTCTGATTCTGGAGTGAAGGTCTTTCACAACTGCACGTGTCTTGTCTATTCTTTGTGAACCTTTACCTTCTGATTCAAGTTCTCTCAAAATTCTGCACTTTTCGTCATACTCTCTCCGCACAGTCTGACTCCCCTGAAACCGATAAAAAAGTGAAGAAAACAAATCACATACTTTTACTGCAATTTCTTGATTTTCTTAAAAAACTATTCAATGCACTATAAGTACCTTAACTTCATCATAGAGCTTCCGCTCCCATGCATACAATCTGTCTAGCGTTGAGGCATGGCTTCCAGCAATCATGCAAATGTTTTCAAAGAGATTACTATTGAGCTCTTCCACATCATCAGAATTCATTCCTCCGAGAGGATTCCGAGAAGATGAGGATCGTGAAGATTCAGTCCTATGCCAGGTCAAGTATTTCACAGAGTTCTGAGCAGGCTCTGCACAAACAACTTAGACTGTAAACACTCCATACAATCTACAACAGTTGACCCAAAATTTAGATAAGCTTGATTACCTTCCGGTACATCTTTTGGATCTTCCCCACAAGAGAGACAGGTTTTGAACAGTGATGATGCACCGGAGCCACCTGCAAAAAGCAGAGATAAGTGATTTAAAGAGTGTTTTTCTTCAGATATGAATCACAATCAGTAAGCAATTTAGATGCAGAGACACATTAGATTAACTAAGGTGGAATTTACGCATACATATACGTGCAAGTAAAACCTTCAGAGATAAAAATTATTACTTTCTTTTGATGGAACTATTGGACGGAAATGTAGTTTATTGGCTTCAAGCATCCTAGGAACCTCTTTTCCAGTCTCTGAAGCTTTAACAAAGAGCAACTCTATCTCTTTCATACTTGACAAGAAGTCCCTGGGAGGAAGCTTGTTCTCGGTGTGATCTCCCTTGTTTGGTGTTTTGTTCACTGGAGTAGCTACTAAAGGCGTCACTGGTGGTGATAACTCAGGAGTTTTACTTTTCTCAGCGTCTGAGGAGTCGCTTTCCACTCCCTCTCTTTGAGGCAAAGTACTGTGATCACGGCGCACTCTATTGAAGTTTTCAAAGCTTCTAACAAGAGTATCACTTGTGGGTTCATCAAACTCATCATCATCCGAATCTCTGGACTCTTCCCTTTCTTGAAAAGAAAAGTCCTCACCATCATCTTCCTCCTCTGGAGTTCCATCTTCCTCCTTAACAGATCTCGACACATGACCATTCCCAACATGAGAAGAAGAAAACTGGTTGTCAATTGGATGAGAAAGACCAAAATAATCCCAAGGTGCTTCAGGTGGCATGGAAGAAGATTCCTCAAATGGGGTTGATTCCATCTTTTCTATAGACCTGCTTGGTGGGATACTGGATGAGGTAACAGTGGCAATAATAGATACTGGTGGTTTCTCTTCCACTTTTTTTGAAGAAAACCCTTTGAATTTCATATGATTGACCTGGAACGGACTGGTACTAGGAGGCGACGGAGGAGGAGAATACGTGTCATGGTGGGAATGTGAAGCAGGTGGAGGAGAGTATGACAAATGAGAAACAGATTTCTCGATTAAAGCAAGAGGTTGTTCTGGTGTTGCACTAGTGGACGTGTACAAGGAAGATTCAACTGGAACTTCAGTCTCAGAAAATTTCCTGAGGGCAGTTCCGGTACTCTTAAGAGACTGAACGTATGAAACGTGAGCAGCAGCTAACAAACATCTTCCATCGAGTGCTTGTTGGACGAATTTTTTTCTTTCTCGACATAACTGTAAGGCTTTATCTTCATCTATTCTGGATGTTGATGCACCCATTGTCCAAGCTTACATGCAAAAAAAAGAGTAACATGAGTTAGATTTACAACCTGCAGAACTACTAGAATAGCTTCAAATTCAGAAAAAGAAACTTTAATTAGTGGGGAGTGATCATATGTTAATTAGGACTCACTAACTATTCCGACTAGGAAATTTTCTGTTAAGTGGTTTTGGAGATTCTAATAAATAGGAAGCAGGACGATGGATAGATCCATCCTGCGACATAGGCTTGGTTTAGACCGAGGGAACTGTGTTCTGTATTTTGGGGTTCTATTTCAGTTATTGATTTCAGTAAAATAGTGGTTCTGATTATATTCTAGTGATCCTTAACTCTAACAAAAACAAACACAACAATCACAAAACCACTTCAAAAAAAAAAAAAGTATTAAAGCCTCTCAAGACACTGTATTCTAGGGATCAATGCACTGACCCCTGGCAAGACCCGATCAGAAATAACCAAAACATAACTAGAAGAGAGAATTAAGTAATAGCGAGTCATCTGTTCCACTAAGTTATCTAATGCAAAGGTGTGAGTGAGAGTATCATTGTATTCATGTTGAATATGAGAGAAGAACAGTGCCCTTTATTACCAAATTGCATCATGATATATAAAACAAATGAAAATTACGCATTGCAGGATATTTGCTATTTAGCGAGACATGATCATTCTCTCAAATCTCAAACTCAAATCTCATGCCTCCGTATATAGAAAAAAACAAAGAAATCCCAAGCAAACACAACGAAGATACATAAATTAAATCCAAGGCAACAAATACAAATCAAGCTTATGTTGCTCCCAACACAACACAAATCAATCATACATACCAAATAAAAAAAACCCTCAAAGCAACTATCTATCAACAATTAAAGAACAAATTTCCACTTTGAAATCCTAACACAATCTAACCTATTCTCTTAACTTAGTAACCTGTTCCGCCGTTTAAAGTTCCTCAAGCAAAATCCTTATGGAAAGAGTAAAACTTTCACAGAACCATCGGATAGATGACAAACAATCAGAATCACATAAGAAGGCAACTTTTTCGTAATCGGAATCCCAAAATAGGGCGAGAGAGAATATAAGGAGAGCATAACCAAAGTCATACCGCAGACAAAACACAAAACTGATTGAACAAATTAAGAAGTTTTCTTAGAGTAATCGAAAATCAAAACCTGAAAAGTGCACGAATTTGACAAAAAAGAGAGATTTTTATAGAAAGGTAAAGAAACCCAAATGAAATTGGACCATTAGAGTAGAAGAAAACCTAGAAAAGGTGAGATTTTTCACACAAGTAGAAGAAACAACAGTAAGATGGAGAAACGGTGATACCTAAAGAGATGTCCTTTGAGAGCTTTGGAGTTACGCGAGAGGATCAAACCCAAAAGAAAACAAAACGTCTTCTTCTACAGGAGACGAAGAAGAAGGAGAGAGGTGGTCTGTGTCGTGTGTGAGTCAGCAGCGAATCAGATGGGTAGAGAGAAGAGAGAGAGAGAGAAGAGGAATCTTATGCGAGAGGAGAAAAAGGAGATTGTGTGTGTATGTGTGTGACTACCAACATGCAATAAAGCATTTGCTTGCTTGTAAAGACGATTTTGACGGATGACTCCAAAAACGGTAACTTTCTCTTGCCGTTGTTATTTCTACTCCGGTTACTTTTCTTACACCTTTTTTTTGTTTGTCTTTTTATTTTTTTAAGGATTCATTAGTTTATGATAAACATCCTTAATCTATGGTCTTAGTCAATTGCTTTACAAAACAATTTTGTTACATGTCAACTCACATTTTAGTATTTTACTAATAATCAAATCCATAGACAGATTATGAAAAAATAATCCATAGTGATCCCATAAAAAATAGAAACTAATCTTATCAAATTGACAGAGATACTAAGACTTATTATTGGCTTAATTTACAGAATTGTTTGAAGAATTTTTCTGGAAATGATGGGAAAGAATCTGACTGAAATATTAAAATAGTTTTGCTTCGATGAAATGGAGGAATAGTCAAAGGTGTGGACAAATAATTAACATAGAAATCCAAATACTGTATTTTCATAAAGACGAAGATGGGCCTCTGAGAGTAAGGCCTATTTATGAAGACGAAGATGGGTCTCTGAGAGTAAGGCCCTATTGGAAATAAAGCTCACTGTAACAGTAACAGCAGCAAAACCCGTAAAGGTAGAGGGAGAGACACAGAGGCTTCGAGTGAAATCGTACATTCTCCGATTTAGGGTTCCGAACGAAATGGCCGATGTTAATCTTCCTCCGTCTGATTCCGTCGATAACCGTCTCCCTGAGAAATCAACCTCTTCCTCACCACCTCCTCCACCGCCTTCTTCTTCTCTGCCGCAGCAGGAACAGGAACAAGACCAGCAGCAGCTTCCGCTACGCCGTGAGAGAGATTCACGAGAGCGTCGTGACGAGAGAGACATCGAACGTCCTCCGCCTAATCGCCGTGAACGTGACCGTTCGCCTCTCCCACCGCCTCGTAGGGATTACAAGAGACGTCCTAGCTTGAGTCCTCCGCCACCGTATAGAGATAGGCGACACTCTCCTCCTCAGCGTCGCTCGCCTCCTCAAAAGCGTTATCGGAGGGATGATAATGGCTATGATGGTCGCCGTGGTAGTCCTCGTGGTGGCTATGGACCACCCGATAGAAGGTAATCTTCATTTCTTATGCTTACACTTCAATTGGAATTACATCAGAGTTAATTTGTTACCGATTGAATTATAATTCAAAGTCATATGGGAACTGTGTTTGCATTGTTGCTTAGCTGATAACTGTTGATTATCCTCTTGTATCGATGGTTGTTATATTCCATCGTTTTCGAGATTTCCTAATCTGTACTCAATTTTTACTTTGCATGTTAGATTTGGGTATGACCATGGTGGAGGATATGACCGTGAAATGGGTGGGAGGCCTGGTTATGGTGATGAAAGGCCTCATGGTCGCTTTATGGGTCGCTATCAGGGTGAGACATCTCTGTCTAAGATGTTTTTACAGTTGAGAGAATCAGTATTACCACTTTTTCGTATGATTTCTGTCTTGTGAGACATGTTTAAGATACCTATCATTGGGCGTTCTTATTATTTGTGGACTTCTGTTCATTTGACTAGCTTCGTATATTTCTCTCTGTATGCTGTGGATTGGAAACAAGCGATTTACATTAGAAGATAAGATGTCAATATCTACCTTTTATTGTGTGTTACTTATGGCAGACTGGGAGGGAGGACGTGGAGGTTATGGTGATGCTTCCAACAGTGGAAATCCTCAAAGGTTAAGGTTCCTTCTTCTTTTGTTTTTTAAAATTTTCTTTGTATTTCATGGGTTTGTTGTCTTTTTCCTATGGCGTGTTTATTCTTGGTAGCGTATTTTTAATCAAGTTAGTGTAAACTAAGAGTTGCGAACTGTCTAATGGTGCTCAATGAATGGAGGATACATCCCTTGTAGAATGTTCTTTCTTCGATGAGACATATATGTTTTTTTCCTTATAGCTCCGGAAAGTTAGAGTGAATGTTTGAGAGACACCATTATAGTGGCACACAACTGATGCTGTCTGTATCCTCCCTTGCTGTTGCATTTAACGATACTACCTTTGTAATTCCTTTACCCAGGGATGGATTGATGTCATACAAACAATTTATCCAGGAGTTGGAAGATGATATATTGCCATCTGAAGCTGAACGCAGGTATGATCATTTCTGCTACTTAGTCTTGTTACTTAAGCAATTTAATAATAAAGCTGCGGGTGTAATGCTTTTTTCCTGATGCAGATATCAAGAATACAAGTCAGAGTATATCACAACACAAAAACGTGCCTTTTTTAACACCCACAAAGAGGAAGACTGGTGATTTCACTATCTTTTTTCATCTTTTATATTCTTCTGGGATATTCTGCAAGCTAGCCTAATAACATGTGTATCTATGTTGCGCATCTACCAGGTTGAAAAATAAGTATCATCCAACAAACTTACTATCTGTCATAGAAAGGTGAGTTCAAGAGTCATTTGAAGCAATTTGATTCGGTGTTAGTGCCTGAATAGTGTAATATTAATACTATACATCCTTGATTTTATTATTTTAATTTTCTTTTCATTAAAGAAACTGTTCAACTATAGATATTCCTTTGAAATTTTTCAGGAGGAATGACCTTGCACAGAAGGTGGCAAAGGATTTCTTACTTGATTTACAAAGCGGGACACTAGATTTGTAAGATCATTTCTTTGGCCTTTATTCCACATGTGTGACTGATCACAATTCTGTCATCTCTAACGCTCTCAGTTTCCCTTCTGTTCCAGAGGCCCTGCAGTGACAGCATTGAATAAATCCGGCCGGACCAGTGAGCCTAATTCTGAGGATGAAGCCGCTGGTGTTGGTAAAAGAAAAAGGCATGGTATGGGTGGAGCTAAAGAGAATGAACTTCTTTCAGCCGCACCGAAAGCACCCAGTTTCACCTCTGATCCAAAGAGAATCCTGACTGACGTTGAACAAACACAAGCCCTTGTGCGTAAGCTAGACTCTGAGAAAAAAATTGAGGAAAATGTTTTACAAGGTTCAGAAACTGAAAAATCAGGTAGAGAAAAGTTACACAGTGGTTCTACTGGTCCAGTTGTAATCATAAGGGGGTTGACATCTGTGAAAGGCCTTGAGGGTGTTGAATTACTTGACACGCTTGTTACATATCTATGGCGTGTTCATGGTCTGGACTATTACGGAAAGGTTGAAACAAATGAAGCTAAGGGTTTGCGGCATGTGAGAGCTGAAGGAAAAGTTTCTGATGCAAAAGGAGATGAGAATGAAAGTAAATTCGACTCTCATTGGCAAGAGAGGTTGAAAGGTCAAGATCCCTTGGAAGTGATGGCTGCCAAAGAGAAGATAGATGCTGCCGCTACTGAAGCTTTAGATCCACATGTCCGAAAGATTAGAGATGAGAAGTATGGTTGGAAATATGGTTGTGGAGCCAAGGGCTGCACGAAGCTGTTTCATGCTGCTGAATTTGTGTACAAGCATCTCAAGCTGAAACACACTGAGCTTGTCACAGAGCTGACTACCAAAGTTCGGGAAGAACTGTATTTTCAGAACTATATGAAGTATGTAGGCTTTTTCTCTTGGATTCCTCTACTGTCGTTTCTGACAGGTTCGTAATGAAATTTTTTTGTGCTATTTGCAGTGATCCTAATGCTCCAGGAGGACAACCAGCCACGCAGCAATCTGGCCCGGTACATGATCTTCTTTTGAGATTTAATGGAGTGTTGACTAGTCTGTACTTTTGGGTTATCACTTGTTTAGCTTGGTTTGAGTTTTATTTACGTGGGTTAATTATACTTTCAACAGAGAGATAGACCTATAAGACGTAAACCCAGCATGGAGAACAGACTGAGGGATGATAGAGGTGGACGCAGAGAGCGTGATGGACGTGCTAATGGAAATGACAGAAATGATCGGTCAGAAGATCAACAGAGAGGGGATAATGATGGTGGAAATCCTGGGGAAGTTGGGTATGATGCATTTGGTGGACAAGGTGGTGTTCATGTTCCTCCCTTCTTATCGGATATAAACCCACCACCAATGCTGATGCCTGTTCCTGGTGCTGGGTAGGTTTAATAAAGATTACTCACTCCCTTCATGATCTTGTTTTCAGAATAAATTAGTTACTGTGTTGAATCAATGATCTTAATGTGTCTGAATGATGATGTGGTCAGGCCACTGGGACCATTTGTACCAGCACCACCTGAAGTTGCTATGCAGATGTTCAGGGACCCAAGTGGACCCAACCCTCCTTTTGAAGGTAGCGGGAGAGGTGGACCTGCCCCTTTTCTGTTGTCTCCGGCCTTTAGACAAGATCCTAGACGGCTGCGCAGGTAACGTAGTTCACTCTGTGCTATGAGTCCATTACCCTATGATCAAGAGTGCAGTGTCTCTAAGGTACTAATGTATGAGAAATTTGGTGCAGCTACCAAGACCTAGATGCTCCAGAGGAAGAAGTGACCGTTATTGATTACAGGAGCTTGTAGACAAGACAGGGCTAGAGAGATCCCGAGTTTACTGGTTCGGGTTGGGTTAAAGGGCATCAGTATTAGAAGGCAAAGCTAGCAGATTGTGGCATTTTCTTACCCTTTTGATGTATTATGTCTTGTTCCTCCCAATTTTCACTCACTAAAGCGTAAAATACGCACTCCATACATTTCCTTATTGTTTTTCAAAATTTTTCATGTGCTTTCTTACTAATTCTGTTCGACGATGATTACATAAATAGCATGAGAATTTCTTGTATTGAATAATGCGTTTTATCCACATTGTTTGTTATCAATACTTAAGTCTCCATGGCAGTCTTAAATCTCCATGGCCATTAAATATAATCTGCAGTCAAACGAATGACTATCCACAAGAATCCAGGTTTTTAGGGTTCAATGTAAATAAGAAGGATATATACACTTCAAAGCCTGGCTCAATGCCTACCAGATTCTACACACTTGCGTAGATGACGTGACACTTACACATGTTACAATTACACATAAGGCATTGTATCGTAAATCTAACAACACTAATCACAGACGAGCTCTAATGAGGTTAACAACCATTTTCCAAAGTTTTCTTTTCCAGAGGTTGTTTCTCTCTCTCAACATCATTTGCGTTGCTTCTTTGCTTGAGATTCTGTTTGTAGCTCTCCCTGCAAATGCAAGATACCGTTTAGATACTCTATAAGACAATACATAGACCAAGTAATAGTTCAGGAACAATTATAGGTCGATATGAACCTAATTGATTGCTGTTACTATTACTAATTCAACTATCATTGGCCTTGTAATTATTTAATAACTACTACTTGGAAAAAGAAAAAGAAAAAGGGAGTGTGCCTACAACGATTGAGAGCTGCTCACGGATATAGGCCATTGATCTCAACATGGCACCTAGTGTATCTCGGGACACCTGAAACTTGACCTCTGATTCTCCTGTTGTTGTCTCGGTATCTTGAAGCTGGAGTAAGGAAAACAAAAGAAGATTTTTTCACACTGTTGAAACCTTCTAGTTCAATTAAGAGTCCCTAATATGGAGTAAAACATTGATTTTGGTAATCAAACATGAAATTTCATATTCAAGTAGTGACGCTAGTATAAATAACTGCAAAACGTATGGCAAGTTAACATGAATGAGAGAATCAGCTTAAACAAGTCAAACAACACAGAAGTTTCACACACTAACGGTAGATGGAATCTATGTTAGAACAAACCAAAGACAATCAATAAATTAAAAGGAGTTTAGTCAAGTCAAGAAGACTACATGAGAAGCTACGAGCCTAGAGTCTAAAAGACATACCTTCAAATTGATGACAGCTACTCTATTGGCTGGAGATGAAAGTTGCTCGCTAATGTAAGCCATGGACCTTAACATGGGTTCAAGTGTGACGCTAGACAGCTGAAATTTGACATCCATGTCTGCTGAGGGAAACTTTCTGTAATCGTGCAACTGAAAACATCATGAAAAATAATCCTCAGTAAAGCGGTCAACTACTATTTTGCAGGAACGAGCAAGACTATTAATGGCAACAACTTTGATTTTCCTACACTATAGCCAGTAACTTTTCCGAAAAGGCGAATGTCAATTGTTCAAATCTTCAAGATCATTATTCTTACAAATCTAATCTCTTTTAGATAAAGCATCCCATCAGACCAACTTTCAGTAAAAGTTACTGCAAAACCCTACAGAAAAGATTTACTGGTTCATATAATGCACACCTTTAAATTGATAACTGCAACTCTACCACCCGGCATTGTATTTTTACTCTCCATCCCCCAAGTCAATGACTTAAGACAAGGAAGAGCCACCTGTAAGACAAAGTAAATCAAGTTACTGACCAACACCAATAGAATCAAAGAAATAAGTCTGTGAAAGGTTTCCTCTGGGTACCATATTCTCAGGAGCAGTATCATCTCGGTGAAGTGACACTGGTGCCATACGCGGCAGATTCAGATCAGAAACAGATTGAGCTCTGGCCCCACCATCGTTAAGGTTAAATCTGCGTATCATTTCATCCTGGCGCGGCCACAGCAAAGGGGTTGTGTCAGCAGCTGATAGAGAGGTCTTGTCACCACTACCAATTCCACCACCATGTGAGCTAGGAGGCGCAGCTCTACCTATCCTTTTCCTGACAACTGAAACCTTCTTTCCACCTTCTCTGAGTTGCCCTAAAGCAATATTATAAGCTTCAGCTGTAATTGCCCCTTCCTCAGCATACTTGATGGCTTCGCGACATAAATGATTATAGCGGTGTATCGAGCTATCATGCCCATTTTCACTGACATGCTCATCTAACTCTACCATGCTCTTGGCATTTCTTGTCCACCGTCTCAAAATATAATGTGGTGGCAAAGTGAGTATATTAGTGACAGTAAACACCGTCAAAACATGTCGGCAGAGTATGCCGGAGTGCTCAAACATTTGACAGCTGCAGTTTGCTCTCATTTCAGGGTAGCAAAACGTTACTATATAAGCTTTGTTGTCATTTTCAAAATTTGCAACCCTAAATGTGCTGGTAGTACCATCATCTTCAATTCTGTTTGCCGTGTGAGCGAATGTCTCTACCAACTCTTCCTGGAACTTTCCAAATATTTTCCTTGTAAAGAGATTTGCAGCCTGATTCTCCATGGGTGATGGCGTCTTCAAGACTGGAGGTGTGTTGACAGTGTCAAGATCTGCTTCAATCTCCATCTCGAACCAGCTCTCCATAGCCCTTTCGTACAGCCTAAAGAACATCGGAAGGGTTGTCTGCTGATTCACATATCCATCGAAAAAGGAACCCGAATAACCTTGGCTAGGAAACACTGCAGCAAAAAACGAATCCCGGAAATAAACAGGTACCCACTGAGCTCGAGCATTATATAAAGAATTAAGCCATTCATGTCTTCCTAAGTCATATTTGTCAATGACAGAACTCCAGGACGATTCAAACTCCTCAATCGTTTCAGTAAAGTTGATACAATTATATAGCTCCACCTGAAAACTAGGATACGCAAGACACACATGAGCCAGCTTTTCCTGACCTTCTCTTAGCACATCCCACTTATTAATACAGTGACGAGCACCTGGAAATACCTGACCAGCAGCAATCTGTATGGCTCTATCTTGATCAGTCACCAAAGAAACCGGCGGTTGATCTCTCATTGCTGTTAGAAAAGTCTTGAACAGCCAGATAAATGAAGTGTCTGACTCGTCCAAAATAAGTGCACAGCCAAATAAGATAGCCTGACCATGATGATTCACACCAGTAAATGGCGCAAAAGGAACACGAAACTGATTGCACCTGTACCTCGTATCTAAGGTAACCGTGTCACCAAAATGAGTATAAGCAACCCTAGATCTCGAATCAGCCCAAAACACATTTGACATCTGATTATCTTCATCAAGCTGAACCGCATAGAAAAAGCCAGGATTCTCTGCCTGCATCCTCTTAAAATACTCCAACAGATTATGTGCATCCCGTCCAATCGTTCTCTTCGTGTTTGTAGCCATAGACGCATTTCTAGCTCCTCTGCTATTAGCATCCATAGAAACATACATCATACCACTAGGCACATTAACCCCTTCTTGATAACTAGATTTCTCCGAGTTAGCAAAATGCCTACGAGGACGAAGACAATGAAGCATATTAGAACTTGCTAATCCATGAGTATGCTCTTTAACAAACTTTGTAACAACCCATTTCTCATGACCTTGCAACTCTATCCTAACCATTGCATCACAACTCTCAGAAAGCCTTCTCTTTGACCTTTTACTACTACTACTACACACAAATTCTCGAACACTAACAGACCCATCAGTTCTAGGAAGAAGCTTAGAAGTAAAACCAAGCTGCCTCGAGTACTCATCATAGAAAGATTTAGCTTCTTTTTCTGAATTAAACTCCATACCAACACATGGCTCTGCAATTCCAATCTCATCTTGCACCCCTAACGAGTTATCCATGTTGTTCTGTCCACTGCAATCACTAGGTTCAACATCTCCTTCATCTCCTATCTCATGATTCCCCATTGACACATTCTCTTCCACCAAATGAACATCCATAACCTTCACTTAGTAGAGAAGTTCTAATTTCACACAAATGTTTCTCATCTTCATAGTCTACAAAAAAGTACTATTAGTGTTTGGAGATCTTCTTCCGAACATATAAATATGAGGACTTTTTGCATCTCTCACTCTCCGATTGTTTGTTGAGAGAGAGAGAAACCCAGAAAGAGGAGAAAGCAAAAGAGAGAAAGAGGAGCTTACGTCAGTCAGTGATGCGAAGAACTCAGAACTCAGAAGAATCGAAAGTCGTGAAATTAGGGAGAAGGGCAACAACAATTGGGGAAAATTGAGAAGAAGCTATGGCAGCTATTTCGTTTTCAGATTCGACCGGAGGAAATTAAACTCCTGCTTCTTCTCAGTCGTTCGCGAGGAAGAAGAGATTCAAGCACGAAACCGACGTCGTTTCGTGCTTTTGTTGGTTTTTTTTTTTCAATTTAAATAGCGAGACCTCGTTTTAATCTAAACCCAACAACAGAAAGCCCTCATAAAAAGTGAGGCCTCATTTGAACCGAACCCAACAACCAGGAAAGCCCTTGATACAAGAGACAACGCGCGCGAAAGCATTTCATCTTCTTCATCTGTCTTTTTTAGTTGAGCCCTAATTCATTTTCGGATGACAACTTCATTTCCTTGTATTGTCGTCATAAGAATCTCAGGTTCTAGATGATTCTCTCTTCTCTTATTTGATCTGGTTCCATCTCTTCACCGTACCAGTGTCAATCACGAATCCCTTTGTTTTGAACCCTAATTTATTTAATACGCAACACAAGCAATCAATACAAGAGTCTCTTAGCATCATCGGCGTGGGCCAAATATGAGCGGAAGGAGATGTGATCGGAGGTTGAATGTGCAGAAAGTTTCAGCGGCAGATGAACTCGAAACTAAACTTGGATTTGGGCTTTTCTCCCAAGGGGAAACGCGGCTCGGGTGGCTACTCACGTTTGCATCAGTAAGTCACGTTTTGTGACTTCCCTAGTAGTTAGTTCTCTGAATACTGAAAACTTCTAAGTACACTCACTGATTGGTTATTATACTACGTTGTTGGCAGTCATCTTGGGAAGATGCCGATACTGGGAAAACCTTTAGTTGTGTGGACCTTTTCTTTGTCACTCAGGTCAGCTGTGGTCATTGCTACTATATTAGCTTCTTTCTTCGTATCAGTTGCTCAACCCTTTTTGTTTCTTTCAGGACGGCTCTTCTTTTAAGACTAAGTACAAGTTCCGCCCTTACTTGTATGCCGCCACCAAAGTATATATGTTCTCTCTGTACTCGAGTGTTTTCTTCCTATATGTCAACTAAACTGCAATGCCCTTTTTACAGGACAATATGGAACTGGAAGTTGAAGCCTACTTGAGACGCCGATATGAAAGACAAGTTGCTGATATTCAGATTGTTCACAAAGAAGATCTTTATCTTGTAAGTCACTAAAGCATAACTCCTTTTACGCAGTTTGCAACTACCTGTTGATTACTCGTTTCTTTCTCTCTATATAGAGGACTCATGTCAATTACATTTGCTACAACTTTTAGTTATTTTCCTCTTCTTGCAACTTCAAATTGAGCAGCTCTAGTAATAAGTCCAAAACTGATCTTGCTTCCATGTGCTCAAATCATCTATCTAGCCTGCCAAAAACGTTCTTGTAACTCAAAAAACGTTTGCTAGTAAATGTTTAAGTGTTTAATGCTTCTTCTTTAGTGGCAACATTATGCAAGATATGAACGTTTTCAGTACCTCTTGTTTGGTTGTCACTTTTGCTGACCTTTTCTTTGACCTACCATACCAATTTGAGTTTCTTGATTTCTTATGTTCATGAGCAGAAAAATCATCTATCTGGCCTGCAAAAAAAATATCTCAAAGTATCATTTGACACTGTGCAACAATTGGTGGAAGTAAAGAGGGATCTGTTGCATATTGTCGAACGAAACCTCGCAAAATTTAATGCACTTGAAGCTTACGAATCCATCTTGTCTGGAAAACGGTAAGGCAATGTATTTTTGTTCTTATAAATTTCCAGAGTTCTTACAAATTTATCCCTTAAAACTATGTTGTTCCTTAGTTATAATTTCCAAGTCTTGGAATGTAGAGAACAACGTCCTCAAGACTGCTTAGACTCTGTGGTGGACCTCCGCGAGTACGATGTTCCTTATCATGTCCGATTTGCAATTGATAATGGTAACCTATTTAGTCAAACTTTTAATCCTAGTTTAGCCCTCAAGGTTGTCAAAATCATGATGTGTTCTCGCTGTCCAGATGTGCGTAGTGGGCAATGGTACAATGTCAGTATTTCCAGCACTGATGTCATACTAGAGAAGAGGACGGATCTTCTCCAACGCGCAGAAGTTCGCGTTTGTGCATTCGATATAGAGACAGTAAAGCTTCCATTGAAGTTCCCGGATGCTGAATATGATCAAATTATGATGATATCCTACATGGTTGATGGGCAAGGTTTTCTAATTACTAACAGAGAGGTAACTGCTGCATACATTTGTATTGCATTGGATTTGATCTAATCAATGATGATATATTACATGATGGATGATGACCGTTTCCAAATCATAAACGTAGATAAGCTGCTATATAGCCCTTATGTGAATTTGGATTATTTTGATTGCATTCTTAATCCAAGATAAATCAGATATGATCCATACGAAATTATCCCGCTTGTTTGATTGATTGATGTGTGACTGTAAGACTTATTGTTGTGGACTAACATAACGTTTTGCTATGTAATTTAAAACATGAATTTTTTTTCTTAACAATTTTCCATTGGATATATCATCTCTGGTTGATATCTCAGCTCTATTATTTCTTTTAAATATTTGGGCCACTTCAATCTTGTTTGATAAAATTTGTAGTATTAACTTTGCACTTCTTAATTCAGTGTGTTGGCAAAGACATAGAAGATCTGGAATATACACCCAAACCAGAGTTTGAAGGGTATTTCAAAGTCACGAATGTTACCAACGAGGTAAAGTAAATTAGCTCTTGATTTGAATATTTGTATCAGAAAGATTGAGGTGCTTAGAATTAAGTTACTTTCTTGGTTTTGATTTGTATAGGTTGAACTCCTCCGAAAATGGTTTTCTCATATGCAAGAGTTGAAACCTGGTATTTATGTTACATACAACGGTGACTTTTTTGACTGGCCATTTATAGAACGGAGAGCATCTCATCATGGGATCAAAATGAACGAGGTATCACGTTTCCTTCACTGTGGTATTGCTAACAAAATATTCTGTCTGCATCAAATATATGATCTACTTGAGAAATTCTTTGTGACATTATTCACTGATATTTTGTTGTCACCTTGTGAATGTGCCTCTGCTTAAAACTAGATTAGTAATGTGTTTTGCGTTTGAATTCTGAAGTTTTCTTAGAATTGGCAAGGTGGCACTCATCTACCAGACCTCGGTTCTATTTCCCATCCCCAGGGCATAATGTTTTTTTTTTTCCTTCCATCGTGGTTGCAGGAGTTGGGATTCCGTTGTGATCAAAATCAAGGTGAATGTCGAGCTAAGTTTGTGTGCCATTTGGATTGTTTTTCTTGGGTGAAACGTGATAGCTATCTTCCTCAGGGAAGCCAGGGTCTGAAGGTTCATTCTGTTTCTTTCTTTTCGCCATTATTTTTCTTTTGTGGAGGAATTCATATTATGATTCTGAGTGGTGCTTGCCTCTTAACTAAATGCCAGGCTGTTACAAAGGTAAAACTGGGTTACGATCCACTGGAAGTGAATCCTGAGGACATGGTTCGGTTTGCAATGGAAAAGCCACAGGTATTGCTGATTAATTAATAAAATGCTATTTCTGTGTGACAAAGTTTTTTAGAATCAGAGCTAGTTGTTTGATGGCGCTGGAATGGGCTAGAGTAACATATTTTATCAAGTAATTTAACAAAACATTTAACAACGGATGCTGTAGTTGTGCAAGATGCTGCATGGAATTTGGAGCTTATATGTTATTTCTGTTTCATGTTGGGAATCTTGTTGCAGACAATGGCCTCCTACTCTGTCTCTGATGCTGTTGCAACTTACTACCTATACATGACATATGTCCATCCGTTCGTTTTTTCTCTCGCAACTATCATTCCAATGGTCCCTGATGAGGTTTTACGCAAAGGGAGTGGCACCCTTTGTGAAATGCTTTTGATGGTTGAGGTGACTTCCTATCTACTACAAAGATGTTCTGCTGTGTGGCTCATTCTATTAATTGGAAATATTTCATTCCCAGCACAGGCTTACAAGGCAAATGTTGTATGTCCCAACAAAAATCAAGCTGACCCTGAGAAGTTCTACCAAGGTAAACTTCTTGAAAGTGAGACATATATTGGTGGCCATGTAGAGTGCCTCCAAAGTGGTGTTTTCAGATCTGACATTCCAACCAGTTTTAAGCTCGACGCATCCGCATACCAGGCAAGTTATCTTCTTTATAATTTACTTAATAATGCTGGTTGCTGAACACCACTTTTTTGTTTCAGGTGAGTTTAAAGTAATCTCATATAAGGTGGTGCAGTTTATAGTAAAACGTTTCTAGTCTGTAATGGATGCCTGAGGCAAAAATGCTCCATTTTCTTTTGCGCACGATTGCTAATATACGCACCTATCTGATATTGGACACTTTGATTGCCAGCAACTGATCGATAACCTTGGTCGGGATCTGGAATATGCTATCACTGTTGAAGGAAAAATGAGAATGGATTCAGTTTCCAATTTTGATGAAGTAAAGGAAGTAATCAGGGAAAAGGTAATGAATTCCTCTTCTGAATTAGGATAGAGATTTAATGCTCGTTCCCTTGTTTCTCTTGTCTCTTTGAATGGGTGACAATGCATGCGCATTTCAATCTGGGAGAGTTTGCCTATACACTCTAAGAACCTAGTAAGTCCTTAGACTACTATTGTTTGGGCCTCCAGAAGAAATGTGTTTATCAAGTGTCCTTCACCTACAGTAGTTGTCACGAACTAGACATCTGCATGCTTTGATATTGTAAAGCAGACCATAGAACCTTCTAGGTTTCATTATTGATCTCTGCAGCTCGAGAAGTTACGGGATGATCCTATACGTGAAGAGGGGCCTCTTATTTATCACCTTGATGTCGCGGCGATGTATCCAAATATTATCTTAACAAACAGGCTTCAGGTACATCAAATATCACTTAAATGATTGTGTTCCATGTACAAAAGAATCACAATCATTACTTTTAAGATTACAAAGCCCGCAGATATATTATGTTAAGTGGTAGGTTTCTTCTTAATTGTCAGCCACCATCAATAGTTACGGATGAGGTTTGCACAGCATGTGATTTCAACGGCCCGGAAAAGACCTGTCTTAGAAAACTTGAATGGGTTTGGCGTGGGGTGACGTTCAAGGGAAATAAAAGGTTTAGCTTATATTATATTCCAGCTAAGTATGGATTTAAACCTTGTTGATATAGTCTTAAGATCTTAAATTTGTTTTCAAATGGTTTGACAGTGAATATTACCATCTGAAGAAGCAGATTGAGTCTGAATCTGTTGATGCTGGAGCAAATATGCAGTCTTCAAAACCTTTTCTTGATCTGCCAAAGGTGGAACAACAATCCAAATTAAAAGAACGACTGAAAAAATACTGTCAAAAGGTACTCTTCTCTCTCCCTTTCATAATAATATTCTCCGTACAGTGTCAATGTATAACGGTAAGTGTCATTCTGCTTTTGGCAGGCATATAGCCGAGTACTTGACAAGCCAATCACTGAAGTTCGCGAGGCTGGGATATGCATGAGAGAAAACCCGTTCTATGTGGACACTGTGCGCAGGTGTGTGGCTTTTGTTATTACCAATCTTATTCTTGATTGACTTTCTGTTTGGACGTTTAGTCTTTTTGAAGCAATCTCTTTTGAGGGAGTATACAAGTAATAATGGTGAAACTTTAGCCAAGTCCTAATTACTTTTCCACATTGCTGTTTTTTGTTTTTTTTCAAATTTTTATTGGTGTAATTATAGCTTTCGAGATAGGAGGTATGAATACAAAACACTTAACAAGGTCTGGAAGGGAAAGTTGTCAGAGGCCAAGGCAAGTGGCAATTTAATCAAGATCCAGGAAGCACATGTAAGTTATATCTTATATCCTTGGAACTTATTTTTGACTGATGGCTATCTGACATAAAACTTGTGCAACAGGACATGGTAGTGGTTTACGATTCCTTGCAGCTAGCTCATAAGTGTATACTTAATTCCTTTTATGGATATGTCATGCGAAAGTGAGCCCTCTGATTTCTTGCAAAGAGCCTGGAATTTACATAATCTTTTTGTATTTTGGTTGACCTGAAACCTGATAACAGGGGCGCAAGATGGTACTCCATGGAAATGGCTGGGGTAGTTACTTATACTGGAGCCAAAATCATCCAGAATGCTCGTTTGCTTATTGAACGAATTGGGAAACCACTTGAGCTGGATACAGATGGTATATGGTGTGCTCTACCTGGATCTTTTCCTGAGAACTTTACCTTTAAAACCATGTAAGGATTTAGATGTTTTTATGATATGAGATATTTGAAAGAGTTTTGTATTTTCCATATCTTTTAAGGCGGAATTACGTTTCTTGTCAATGGTTTTTTGTTTATTGCAGAGATATGAAGAAATTCACCATCTCGTATCCGTGTGTAATACTTAATGTTGATGTGGCGAAGAATAATTCAAATGACCAATATCAGGTATCCCGATCTATACATTTCCTAAAAGTAGTTTTTGAATGATATAACAAACAAGTTGAGTTTCTGAAAGCTTTTTGCTTTGATTATTGGTTTTGGAACAGACTCTAGTAGATCCTGTACGAAAGACATATAATTCACGTAGCGAATGCTCAATTGAATTTGAAGTGGATGGACCGTACAAGGTATGCCTTATAAATGCTATTATGACCTTTTTGACAAAAATAATATCTCTAACACTCTACATCCAGGCAATGATTATTCCTGCATCCAAGGAAGAGGGAATCTTAATTAAGAAGCGGTATGCTGTTTTCAATCATGACGGAACCATAGCAGAACTCAAGGGGTTTGAGATGAAGCGTAGAGGAGAGCTGAAACTCATTAAAGTTTTCCAGGTATCATTGGCTTTTTTTATTGGATTCTTGTGTTAACAAGCTTATTAAAAATATGGACTGCGTAATGTAGTAAGACGTTCATGATTTGGTAGTATACCAAGAAAATAAGCAGAGTTTGACTTGATAAATGTAGTGTCTCAAAAACTTGGATGTCAGCTAAGTTTGTTCTTTTCCTTTAATTTTACTTTATACTTGATGGATCTTTCGTTTTTCTACAGGCCGAGCTATTTGACAAATTTCTGCATGGATCAACCCTTGAAGAGTGTTATTCTGCTGTTGCAGCTGTTGCAAATCGTTGGCTTGACCTACTCGAGGTATATCTAATATCTTGAGAAGGAAGATTTATTTCTTCTTTACAACCGTGTTATTTTGCTCACAAGTTTTCCTTCACATTTTCTTCAGGGTCAAGGAAAAGATATTGCCGATAGTGAATTGCTAGATTATATATCAGAATCAAGCACTATGAGCAAATCGTTAGCAGATTATGGTCAACAAAAGTCATGTGCAGTGACCACAGCAAAACGCCTGGCTGATTTTCTTGGTGATACAATGGTCAAAGATAAAGGACTGCGCTGCCAATACATCGTTGCTCGTGAACCAGAGGTACATTTTCTGTCAAATTTTAAAGGAACTTTTTGTCCTTTAGGAAGTTCTCTTGGTTAGGAACGCTGCTGATATTTACATGATCTCTTATTCAAGAATGTTGCTCACGTCTCAGTATTTTACTGCATCTTGCTCAGCTATTCTAGCATAAGTGTCTCATTCACACTGTTCATAGTATCTTTAACTCTTATGACTTACCAGTACTTTTTCATGATTAGGGGACACCTGTAAGTGAACGTGCTGTCCCTGTTGCCATATTTCAAACAGATGATCCTGGTAAACATTCTGTTGTTTGAGTATGTATTGTTGCATTCTTAACGTTCAAATGTGATGTAACTATTCTAATAAATTTACAGAAAAAAAGTTTTATCTGCAAAAATGGTGCAAGATATCATCATATACTGGAATCCGTTCAATTATTGACTGGATGTATTACAAGCAGCGTCTTCATTCAGCTATTCAAAAAGTTATTACCATTCCTGCTGCAATGCAGAAGGTTCATTGTGACTTTACTATTTTTATCTGTGTCTTTGTTTAGTGTTAAAAAACATCTAACCACTTATATGACCTCTATAGGTGGCAAATCCTGTACTTAGGGTGCGTCATCCTTATTGGCTCGAGAAAAAGGTCTGTGACAAATTTCGTCAGGGAAAAATAGTTGATATGTTTAGCTCAGCAAACAAAGATCATTCGACAACTCAAGATAATGTAGTGGCGGATATTGAAGAGTTTTGCAAAGAAAACAGACCTTCCGTAAAAGGGCCAAAGCCAGTTGCGCGTTCATTTGAAGTCGATAGAAATCACTCTGAGGGTAAGCAGCAAGAGAGTTGGGATCCAGAGTTCCATGATATCTCATTACAGAACGTTGACAAGAATGTAGATTACCAAGGATGGCTTGAACTGGAAAAAAGAAAATGGAAAATGACTCTAACGAATAAGAAAAAAAGAAGGTACTCCTCAAGTTTATTTGGTTTTGATTTGGAACAAAATGTAGATCAATAAATATACTCTTACTGTGTATCTCTTCCTTGTGTAGGTTTGATGATCTAAAGCCTTGTAATCAGATTGATGCACACAAGATAAATAAAAAAGTCTGTAAGGGAAGAGTAGGTGTAGGCTCATACTTTAGGAGGCCTGAAGAAGCTTTGACTAGTTCCTATTTGCAGGTATGCATGACATTTGGTAAGACCTCATTATGTTTATATAATTGGCAACCATGTTAAATGTTGTCTTTCCGAGTTTCTCAGATAATACAGTTGGTCCAAAGTCCACAGAGCGGGCAATTTTTTGCTTGGGTTGTTGTGGAAGGATTGATGCTTAAGATCCCATTGACGATCCCAAGGGTGTTTTACATTAATTCCAAAGCTTCTATAGCTGGAAACTTCACGGGAAAGTGTATCAACAAGATTCTTCCTCACGGAAAGCCTTGTTACAATTTGATGGAGGCACGTCATTTACACAATACACATATCTTGCTTCTTGTATTTCTTCTAGTTAGTTATAAGTTTTCTTTATTTCTTTACAGGTCAATATTCAGGAAGATCAATTTATAAAAGAAAGCAAAAAGCTTGCCGCTCTACTTGCAGACCCCGAAATTGAGGTGTGTTTATTACCATTATTATTCAGAATCCCAACCTTTGAGTTCTATCGAATACCCTTCACATGCCTTGACTGTTAAACAAGAAAAAACCTCACTGTTTTAACGATTTTGACTTTGGCAGGGCATATATGAAACTAAGATGCCTCTGGAGTTTAGTGCTATATGTCAGATTGGATGTGTATGCAAAATTGAAGACACGGCCAAACACCGTAACACCCAAGATGGATGGAAACTTGGTGAACTTCACAGGATAACTACAACTGAGTGTCGCTACTTGGAGAATTCTATTCCACTTGTTTATTTGTATCACAGGTAGAGCTGAGTTCTACTTCTTCATCAAGGAATGTCTTGCTTGTGATTTTTTTTTGTCTCTTTTATTCTTTGGGCATATGCTATTTGGCTTCATTTATTGGATTCCCTAATATCTTATATTATGGTTTCCTTGTTTTTGCAGCACCTCAACAGGTCGTGCTGTTTATGTTTTATATTGTCATGCTTCGAAGCTTATGTCTGTTGTGGTAGTCAATCCTTACGGTGACAAGGAATTATTATCATCTGCCCTAGAGAGACAGTTTAGAGATAGATGCCAAGAACTGTCACCTGAGCCATTTTCTTGGGATGGTATCCTTTTCCAGGTAAGCTCTAAAATATACGATAACAGTCCTGCATTTTTCAAGCTTGTCTAATGCTAATCATCAGGTCGAGTATGTTGACCATCCAGAAGCTGCCACGAAATTTTTACAAAAAGCGCTCTGTGAATACAGGTAAACTCATTTCCCTGAATAAAATAGTGCAGCACGTTTTACGAAACCCATAATTTTTCTAATGCTGATCAGTTGGGCATGCTTTTTCCAATTGTAATTTGTTCCTGCATGATCTAGTTCTTCTTCATTAGAAAAATTCAGCAAGTTAATTGTCAAAAAAAACAAAAAGAGTGTGACAATGACGGATTTTGGACTTCTCTAAGACGCTCATGTCGGTCTGGTTTGAATTTTTCCCATTGTTACCTTTTCCTGCAGAGAAGAAAATTGTGGAGCAACTGTGGCAGTCATTGAATGCCCTGACTTTAACACCACGAAGGAAGGTGTAAAGGCCCTGGAAGATTTCCCATGTGTGAGGATTCCCTTCAACGACGATGACAATAGTTATCAGGTTCCTTGACTTATCAACCAATCGGCTTCATTCTTATGTTATGATGAACTTTAATTTGATCAAGTAATGCTAAATATGTACGTGTTGTGATGCATATAGCCTGTCTCCTGGCAACGTCCAGCAGCAAAAATAGCAGTGCTCCGTTGTGCTTCAGCAATTCAGTGGTTGGACCGGAGGATTGCCCAGTCAAGATACGCCCATGTAAAGTGGAAATGTACTTCTTCATATTAGTGTCTTTATGCAGTTATTGATATTTCCTAAACAACTGACTAGGTGCCTCTGGGGAATTTTGGACGTGATTGGTTAACGTTCACAGTAGATATCTTCCTGTCCAGGGCACTCCGTGACCAGCAACAGGTTCTTTCTTCCACTTTCTGTCCAGATAAAGAGTTCCACTAATCTTGATCTGTGCCTCCACAGCTTCAAAATTATATGACAAAAGGCTATTCTCTCTGTATCACTGATCTTTTTTCCATATCATTGAATTTGGTATTGTATTACAGGTTCTTTGGGTCTCAGATAATGGTGTTCCAGACCTTGGAGATATAAACAATGAAGAGACATTTCTAGCTGATGAGGTATGTCATCAAATTGTTTATATTTTTTCTCTTTTTCGTTTATGTGAATTTTTCTTTTCTTTGTTACAGTTACAAGAGACAAGTTTGCTATTCCCTGGAGCGTACAGAAAAGTGTCTGTGGAGTTAAAGGTCATATAACCCTTTTTCCTTAATCGCGCGTGCTTTTTGGAATTTTATCCTAAACAACATATATGCATCATGCAGGTCCATAGATTAGCTGTTAATGCCCTTCTGAAAAGTGACCTGGTGAGTGAAATGGAAGGAGGCGGCTTTTTGGGTGTGAATTCTAGAGGAAGTAGCTTAAACGATAATGGCAGTTTTGATGAGAATAATGGATGCGCGCAAGCATTTCGTGTCCTGAAACAATTGATCAAGCGCTTGTTGCATGATGCGTGTAATTCTGGCAATATATATGCTGATTCCATTTTGCAACATCTGTCTTGGTGGCTCCGCAGGTATCATTATATCATATTCAATTTATTCTTGACTTGTTAGATACCAATCAGTAATTTCATATTTTACGTAGCCCTTCCTCAAAGCTTCACGATCCAGCTCTCCATCTCATGCTTCACAAGGTAAATGACATTTGATGTTTTGTGCTTTTAATATGGTATAAATAGGTTGTCTGAATCTTTCTCTATCAACTCATTTAGTCGAATCTGTAGCTTACAAGTTATATCTCCTTGCTTCAGTATCCCTGTCATAACTCATAATTTCCTAATCCACGTCTTTTGCATTCAAGATTTCTTAATCCATTTGACATATTGCGGTTTTTCTCAATATTGTAGGTCATGCAAAAGGTGTTTGCGCTGCTTTTGACTGATTTGCGGAGGTTAGGTGCTATAATAATATACGCAGACTTCTCAAAGGTCATTATCGACACAGGGAAATTTGATCTATCTGCTGCAAAGACTTATTGTGAAAGCTTGCTCACAGTGATGGGGAGTAGGTTGGTTTTCTTCATCCCCAGTATATACTTCTATGACTAAATCTCTAATGGACATCATTTTCATGTCTTACGCTTTGCCACCGACAGAGATATCTTTAAGTTGATCTTGCTTGAGCCGGTTCACTACTGGCACTCGTTACTTTTCATGGACCAGGTTGGCGTTCTTATGTCTTATACTTCGCTCTTGTATTATCTTTTCAACTACATGGTTAAATGAACTACAACTGACAAGTAAAATCTACTAGTTTTCCATCTACCTTCATGAGTTCTTGTGTTACCTTTTTCATGATATTTTTCTCTTATCGTGACAAACCATTTCCTTAACATTGTAGCATAACTACGCTGGTATCCGAGCTACCGGAGATGAAATTTCAGGTAACGAAGTTACTATTGAACCAAAGTGGAGCGTTGCACGGCATTTACCCGAGTATATTCAGGTTTGCAGACAGATGATCCCTAATGTTCATTATTAAGCTAAGCGGCGTGGACCATTTCATCTTGAACGCTCATGCATCTCATCTATCTTGGCAGAAGGATTTTATCATAATTGTTGCCACGTTTATATTTGGCCCCTGGAAATTTGCATTAGAGAAAAAAAGGGGCAGTGCAGAGAGTTTAGAGGCAGAGATGGTAGAATATCTCAAGGAACAGGTACCCTTAAAATCAGTTTACGTGGTTTTTTGTTTCATTCACTCAAATTTTTTGCCTAATATATATATCTTCACTTTATGCAGATAGGAACCCGGTTCATAAGCATGATTGTTGAGAAGATTGGTAATATCAGGTCACACATCAAGGATATAAACGTGTCAGATGCATCTTGGGCTTCTGGTCAAGCTCCCAAAGGAGATTACACGTTCGAATTTATACAAATTATTACTGCTGTTCTGGCTCTTGATCAAAACGTTCAGCAAGATGTTCTGGTATATTCTCCATCTTTACCTGATGCTGGTTCAGTTGGATAACCATATGGATTCACAGTTGCTATCAAGTCTGAATGAATCTCTCTCAGTTTTTGGTTTCTCATTGAAGCATTGTTTGTCTTTATGGTCTGAGAGCCTCTCTGTATCTGATTTCATTCACCATTCCAACCTAAACTTTTGGAAATTTGGTTCTTTGGTTCTTGAAACTATGTTTAGCAGTAAAGCTGGATAACTGATTTCTTCTGTGTAGGTAATGAGAAAGATTCTGTTGAAGTACATTAAAGTAAAAGAATGTGCTGCTGAAGCCGAATTTATTGATCCTGGGCCATCCTTCATCTTACCCAACGTGGCTTGCAGGTATTCTTAGCAGCTGTATGCATTGTGGGTGATTTGCTACATCTAATTAATAGATAAATAGCTTTCTGAAGTCCACTTTTCTTCGAGCCACTAGCTTATTAGAATAACAAAAATCCCATGCTTTAGAGAGTAGAGACTTCCTTGCACACCCCTTTCTGTGATCGTGGTGTAACCACTGAATCCCAGACAATAATGTACTTGTACTTTTTTTTTTAGTCTATCAAAGGCATACCTATTGTGTTTCAAAGACTTGACTCTCTTGCAGGAGTAATCAGTAAGACAGCTGTGAATGCCTATTGTTAATTTTCTCTTTTCTTTTCTCGTTGCAGCAACTGCGGTGCCTACAGAGACCTAGATTTCTGCAGAGACTCAGCTCTCTTAACAGAAAAAGAATGGTCATGTGCGGATCCGCAATGTGTGAAGATATATGACAAAGAGCAGATAGAGAGTAGCATTATCCAGATGGTGAGACAGAGGGAAAGAATGTACCAGTTGCAGGATCTAGTGTGCAATAGGTGCAATCAGGTGAAAGCCGCTCATTTGACAGAGCAGTGTGAGTGTTCTGGATCCTTTAGATGCAAGGAGAGTGGTTCAGATTTCCACAAGAGGATTGAGATTTTCTTGGATATAGCAAAGCGCCAGAAGTTTAGACTGCTAGAAGAATGCATCTCCTGGATTTTATTTGCCACCAGCTGTTGACAAAACAATACACGGAAGACAGCATTCGTGTATCAGTAATATTTAAAATGGAAAACTTCTGACATAATTAACAAAGCCAAAAAATATTATGATTAAATCGTTCTTTCCTTTTGCACAATTGTTCAAGCTTAATTACAAACAAGTCATTACGAACAAGACTTTTGAACATAGAAAACAAAGCCAATGAAAACTTCATTTCAGCATAAGCTATAACATAAGGACTGATAATCTTAATGAAAGAGCAAAAAAGAAAAGCCAATGAAAACTTCATTTCAGCATAAATTCAGTCTTCAACAGTTTCTATTATATGTTGTCAGTTGGAAACAATCATCATATTCCAAAGTATATTAGGAGAAATAAACATCTACCGTCGAGCTTTGAATTCTTGGTTATAGCATTTAAAACTAATTACTTCAAAATCTAAAAGAAATGTGATTTTTTGTGTTGCTAGTTTTAAAAACTTGATACGTAAAATCGATGAATAAACATAATTATATATTATATTATGTTCCAAACTAATCCATGAGTAGAATCAATTACTCTAAACAGATGAATAAAATAAAAAGAGGAGGATTAGTTCATTCTAGCCATATTCAGTAATTCAGCTTTTCTCATTAAGACAACTTTAACTAAAATGCTATTGAAGTTAATAATTTCGAGAAAAATCCATTTTACAAATAGCCAAAGACAGAATATATAATAAAGACATTTCTTCTAACTTCACTTTAAAGTTAAAGTGGTGTTTATTCATCGGGAAGGAAACTGTGTGGCTGATAGAATTGCAAAAGAGTCCCTTTCGTTTTTGAATTATGACTCTAAATTGTATTCTACAATGCCTCTTTGGGTTAAATCCTTTGTGGATTCAGATACAATGTAATCTTTCATTAGTTAATGTTTAAGTTTGAAGTTGAGCCAAAAAAAAAAAAAAAAAAAAAA
>Ga0041059_1000498_pt1 | contig 29784 bp, 25 predicted proteins | sample AraColnosormetaG_FD_56232 | JGI IMG/M metagenome (GOLD analysis project Ga0041059, IMG submission 56232) | Arabidopsis roots microbial communities from North Carolina, USA - Col MF nosort | ecosystem: Host-associated > Plants > Roots > Unclassified | place: USA: North Carolina | collected... | reverse complement strand
TCCTGAAGTTTTTTTTTTTTTTTGTAACTCTTGCATGCTTTTTTATTAACTTGATACTCTCTCTCATTAACCTCCTTAACTTCACTATTTCCTCACACATTCTCGCATATATCCACTAAAAGCATGCGTGTTCCTGAATTTTCTCAGGCTCAAGTACATTTTTTTTTATAATCAAAAATATTTATATTTAACCAACCCAAAACGGCCTTGGACCAAGACCTATTTACATAAATAATCCAGTTACAGAAACAGTTTAAAATCGCCAGAGTTTCTCTGAAAAAAACGATCCTTGCTGATGGTCGGAAGCAGAGTGGCCAGAGCCTTAAATCCGACGAACTCAAGAAACAAAATTAACAGCTTTGTAGCCACTTGAAAACTGAGAAGTGTAAACAGAAGAATTCGGTTTTGTATCATGCATGAAACAAAGAATCCACATTTTACCATATATATATATATATATATATATAATTTTTTTAAAAATATAAAATCTTAATATTTTCGACAATCTAAAACACAATAAGATGAAAATGAATCTTCTTTTCAAGAAACAGAAACATTGGAGAAACAAAATAAGATCATGGAGAGATGATCATTTGTTCACAGCTAAGTTAAAACTTTGCAAAGAAGAAGAGAAGAATAGGAATCAAAACGTTGCGAGTGGAAATTAAACTTAATGGGCTCAATCTACTGGGTTCTTGTGGGCTTTGTTAAATCTTTAAATGTTCGTATAATGAGTTAAATACAAATAAAGTAGAACCTTTATCACCAATTCGGCCTTAGCAAAGTGGTTGAGTCTCAGCTGAGCTCAGTTCCCACCAGGGTTCGAACTATATTGGTACCACGTTAGGCTTCTTCCGAGCAATCAGTCTCGAGGATGCTTCTTTCCGCCGGACGGATGTCTCGGTGCGCTTCTACTTCCCCTTGTGGAATGTAGCAATCTTCCCAGTGCTATCTGGAGTCAAGTTCCCAGTTCTATCTGGAGAAATATCTCCGAGGTCCTATCCTCGTGGATGTCGTCCTGTCTTCCACCATCATTGTGGTTAAGACCCAAATGAGGTAATCTAAATTACCTCTCTTTTTGTATAATTTCTTTTTAGGTTGTTGCAATTATGAAAACTGTTATTAGTGAAATATGAATTAGAAGATAATTTCTTTTGAACAGGATAAACGATTTTGAGAAGTCTTTGTATTGAGTACTCAATTCAAATCTTGTTCAGAACTTTCGGCGAACAGTTTGTGGGCTTAAAGTGAAATCAAAACTCAAATATTTCCCCATAAAATTTCAAGAGACCTTTCACAAAACGAAGAGTAAACGAATACCCACAAGAACGAGGAACAGAAAAAAGTAACCGAACCAAATAAGTTAAGATCGAGATTCGAATTTCAGATGATTAATCTTTACATTTCCGGAATGTGTATCAAAGAATCTGAAAATCATTCTAAGAATCGAATGTTACCATAATCTAAATTACCTTTATTTTTTGAATAAAGTCCAAAACAGTAATTTTTAAAGTTTTTTGTAACATTTTTGAATGGGCTTATAGTTTTTTTAACATTTTTTTATTAAACGAGATATTATTTAAGTTAACTTTTTTTTTTGGAAAATTTCCAAAACAGTAATTTTTAAACTTACAGTTTTTTGATGATTTTTATTCAACGAGGTATTATTTGGAAAACGGTTCATGTATTTTTTTTGTCCACAAGAAAAAAGAAGACGTATTTGTTTTTGGATATTTCCGGATAAAACTCATTGTCATACAAGTAATATTAATACATATTCACCATAAATAGTTCACATGGTTTTTGGAACAGTCTATTTCAAGAGATCATCAAAAAAGAATGTTGAACCACAAGTTATATATAAAAAACAACCTTACAAATAATAATAACATATTGATATTAAAAAAAAACAGCATATTGATATCATTTACTAGAAAGTGGAAAACCAATCCCATTGCGTGTTGTAGGAAATGTTGCAAACAACATACTAGAAAACACCCCTACGCCTACCGGCAAAGCTGTAAGAACTTCCAATGCTTCTGCTGACGGTGATGGAAAGAAACAATTTACCGCATTTCGATCGAATAAAACCACCGCACCAAACACGAATAACGACATGAAAGCATGAACAAAATCTATAAATCTTAGCTTATATCTCTTAGATAACTCTTGAGGAAGAGTTGTGGATCCATCAATGATCCAAAACCCATGGATTGTTGCAAGTCCATAGCAAATAGTACCGTTTTTGTCTTTGTAAGAATCTGTGAAGCTAAGTATGAAGCAAGAGAATCCACATATTGCTACCAGTGTCGATGTCATTATCTTGCTCACTAAATCGCATTGACCGCCATTTGAGAAAATTGGCGATAGAAGCTGAAACGCGAGAACGGTTCCTGTTGGTAAGAGATTAGCTAAATGAGCAGTGGTTTGAAATGTTTGACCTATTGCCTTTTGTATCCATGTCGTTCTTTCTATATCCGGGAAGTCTTTGTCTTCTTCAAGAAGTGGCCTTGTAATGTCTTCTTTAGTACCTTTTTGATGACCTTCGTCAACTTTGATCTCCATATCTTTGAAGTTGTTTCCTTTGTCCCTCTGTTTTTCTCTGATTTTAGGAATTGATTTGATGTAAGAAGGAATGATGATGATTGATGAAATCTAAAGTAGAGGTATATATAATAGAGCGAGGCGAGAGAAAAGAGGCTTTACACATTTCTTATGCCTTGCAAGTAACCTTTGAGACCAAACCAAAGTCTTTGTTTAAGTGAAGCATGTTCTTTGCACACTCTTCTTTATTTAAGAGAGGATTATAAATATTATTATATTTTACGTCTCTATTTTGATACGTTTTAGAATCCTCTTTTCTTTCAAGGTTTCTATAAAGTTTCGTGACATTTCTGAGTCGTTACCAAATCTTTTAATTTTTGTTTTTATTTTTGTTTTGATGGTTTATTTTTATTTGTTCATATACCTAAATCAATGTCGTAAATGTTATCAATATCCTAGTGGGATTATTCTTGAGACCGTGTCATTTGTCAATGACAAAGAGGGTCGTATAACATCAGCTATAAATCGACCCTTTCAATTTAATAACTTGGATCTTGAATTCTCGATCATATTTTCTCACTTTTAAAGTGGATATTAAGAATCTTTTGATTATCTCGTTAATTTTTAAATATGACTAATCCATCCATTGTGGAGGTCAAGTAACGTCTAACAAATAGATAATTAATTTTTGGATAAACATATATGTTTAACGTAAAGTGCTTAGTCAACCAACCACGAATTTTCGTTTCTTTCACCTTTATGCATGGTTCCTTTTTAAGGAATTTTTGTGTAGTTATTAGTTGGCATTATTTTAAGTTAACTAACGTTAGTTAATACGAATCCTCACACGTTACACATTTTGCTATAATATATCCAAAAAATATTTTCAAAGAGTCTTACAATCAAGAGATTTAAAGAGGTGTTTCACTATTTGACGCAATTCTTAATTTTTGAAGTAGTTAAAATTTTGAATCTCCGGTTTCGTATTCACATGATGCTTAGTTTTTCTATTTTGCTGCATTGTTCTCATTTCTTCAGTACTAAAAAGTAAAAATGATCATAATTCATGATTTAGTTTATAAGAAATATAATAATATTCGCATGAATAATTATGATGATTGTCAAGTGTACGAAACAATAAACATCCTTAGACTTGGAAGGAAAGGTGTTCTCATAATTTGGACGGTGGACCTAACTTGCTTCCGTGTGGAATAAGTTATACATATCTTCCTCTTCTTCTCTTTGGTTTTTGGTAAATTATTTCAATTATTTCTAAAGTTTGGTAAGTTAATTTTTTTTTTGTTACGTTTAATTTCCTTTTTATATATATTGATGCGATATGTTTACTAATAGATATTTTAAACATGTACCTGCGCTGGTTCGAACTCAAAAACCCTAAGAAAAAAACTAGCCGATGCTATTTAGTTGTATAGAAAAGCTATTTTCTTGGACGCTAATAATCTTTCGATTAGATACGATAAAATGTTCATATCATAATTCACATTACTAATAAGTTTATCAGATTCTCGCTTTGTTAGCACCAGACTTTTGGTATCGATTCAAGTCGGCTACTCATGTCCTAAAGAGAAATCATAACTAAATCTTACACCAAAAGCTAAGATTATGGTTGTTTGATAGTTCCCTTTTTGGGATCATATATGTTTGATCAGTTCGGTATTAGTAAACTATCTTATTAACCGGACCAAGTCTTGTTCAATTCAATACAATTCTTCGGTTTGTATTATAAAACAAACCGGTCTCATAACCTTAAAATGAAGCCCCCAAAAATAGTCCAATACAACAAAACCAAAGCCAAAGCCTTCTTCCAAAAAGACAGTTTACAAAAACAAAAACAATAATCTCAACCTGAGCAACAACCAGAAGATTTAACAGCAGTAACATCATCCTTATTTCCGATATCAATGGTTTGTCCTTTAGGTAAAGACATCGGATCTCCAGTACCATCAAGAGCTTTACGGCTCATTACACGATAGATTTGAGTCAAGACATGAGTGAAAGCTTGTTCGACATTTGTAGCATCCAAAGCAGAAGTCTCCATGAAAAACATGTTTTCTCTTTCAGAGAATGATCTAGCTTCTTCTGTGGGAACTGCACGAAGGTGACGAAGATCGGCTTTGTTTCCAACAAGCATGATTACAACGTTGGCATCGGTATGGTCACGAAGCTCCTTGAGCCATCTTTCAACGTTTTCGAACGTTATGTGTCGAGTTATGTCGTATACTAGAAGTGCCCCCACTGCTCCTCTGTAGTATGCACTCGTGATTGCTCTGTATCTGTATAACAAATAAGTCGCTATTACTCAAAAACAGAGCATATAGAGAAGAAAGAGAGCATAGGAGTGGGAGATCGGTTTACGGTTGGTTAGTTTCGGCTATTGATTATATCGGTTAATAGAAATTAAAACCAAATAAAATAATTTGTAATCTGGTTTATTTTCCAATTTGTTCTTGATTTGAATTAAGTTATATTTGGTTCCTTTTAGCAAAAAAAACTTTTTACCAAGAAAGTTATATTTGGTTAATCTATAGAAATTGATTATTAAAATAAAATCATTATCTAGTCAAATATTATATCAGTGCAATATACTTATTCCAATTTTCCATACATATACATAATTAAAAGTATATTATATTTATAAAAAAAATCGAAATTGATAATTGAAATAAATCATGATCTAGTTAATATTATATTAATGTAACATAACTATTTCAATTTAATTTCCATAGAGATACATAATCAAAAGTAGAGGATTTCTAAAAAAATGCGGTTTATTTGGTTACACTAAATCAGTTTATATTGGTTTCAAAATAGTAAAACAAACAAATTTGTAAAATTATCCAGTTTGATTTTTGTTCAACCATTTCGGTTTGGTTTGGTTCAAAGAATGAAACAAAACAGAACATATAGAGATAAAACAGTGAAATTTCGAGGATTTATTACCTTTCTTGACCAGCGGTGTCCCAAAGCTGAGCTTTGATGATTTTTTCGTCGACATGAACACTTCTTGTGGCGAACTCGACACCGATGGTTGACTTTGACTCGATGCTGAATTCGTTTCTGGTGAAGCGAGACAAAAGATTGGATTTTCCGACGCCGGAATCTCCAATCAAGACTAGTTTGAAGAGATAATCGTAGTCGTCGTCGGCTCTGTAGGCTCCCATTATTAAGGTATTTGATAGAAGTTACAAAATCGTAAAGAAGAATTCAGAGAGATGTTGCAATATGATCTAATGAAATGAATGATGTGTTGTTGTGTTTTGTAATGAAATGAAATTATGGGTAGTGGGTAACGACGAAAGGGCTTATTGGTTTTGGTAGTGTTATAAAAATAAGAATAATATTAGGATTCAATCATTTGTTATTATTATATGCATGACTTAGCATATGTATATGTTTTGAAAGTCGTTGGAAAGATTAGAGAACAAACATGTTTGACGAAATCTTCGGGTTTATGGCCGCCATGAACTTGGTAAACGCAGAACAATATACACTTGCAGGAAAAAACAATATTATTATGTCTTCAATTCAATAATTCAATTTATAGCTTTTCTCAAATAAAATCACAGGGAAATTTGTTCATAAATAAAATTATAGCAATGTGTAGGAAGATATCTAGGTAAAAGATTTTTTATGGTATATTGTCATGAAATTTTCCATTTCTATTTTTAACTTCTAAGGATTTTTTTTATATGACACTAAATATAGTGTAGAGTTGAGATTATTGTTGGACACATGTACTAGACTTTTAGTAATAGATCAAGTCTAAAGGAAACTAGTAAGTTTGTTTTTGAGATAGATCTTATATTATTTATTTTAGACCTAAAAGGCTAAAACATTTGTGTTCATGTAAATGTTAGCAATAAATAGAAGAATTACTTAAAGCTCTTAATTGACAAACAACATTTTAACATTATTATTTCTCAGTTTTGTTTCTGTGGACAATTTATTTGACTACTATATGCATATATATTTGCTAGATTTTGATACCTACATAACACTTGGTTATAAAGAAAAACAAAAACCACTCAAATTGAATTTCAACTTGAGAACTCTTTATTATTTGACACCAATGTGTATATGACCTATTTTATTACAATAATTTGTATTGGTTCGAGAATCATTGACCACAGCTTATAGCTCAAGACTTAGATAAAACACAGACACTCAAAGAGGAAACATAACACAACAATGGTACAAGATTTTTCTTAACATTTTAAACGACGACTTGCAAGTCACCGACCTATAAATTGTCTCTGTTTTCCACCAATTTCGAAAAGAATACCATAATAAAAGAGGACAATCTATCACCACTTTGATCATCATCAATGTCCCAAGTGCAGAGCTTCATCCACGGCCAGTGCCAATGCAGCAGCAGCACCAACATATGTGTGTGGAGTTAGCTCCAGAAGTTGGTCTTTTGCTTCTGAAGGCAATTCCAAACCTTTGATAAACGTTCTTATGGTTTCTTCATTCACAGCTTTTCCTCTTGTTAGCTCCTTCAGCTTCTCATACGGCTCAGGGACACCGTATCTCCTCATCACCTTTATTTGATACCATAATACTTCTGTGGATTAGAGATACATCAAATATCTTGATTGATATAGAAGATTAGAAACTCGAGAAATTTACAGTTTGTATTGGTTCAGCAAGGACTTCCCAATTATCATCCAAATCTTCTTTTAACCGAGCTTCATTAACCTATATCAAGAACATTCTTAGTTTGTGACAAGTGGAAACATTTCTTAGGGCTACGGTAATAATACCTGAAGCTTCCCGATTCCCTGTATCGCACTCTTGTAAGCGAGAAGAGAGTGTCCTAAAGCTCCACCCATGTTTCTCAAGACAGTTGAATCAGTTAAATCACGCTGCAGATTGTACATTTTTCAGGCTTAGTTTACTTCCATCACTCTAGCTGAGATACATAGAATATGGAGAAATGTTAAAACCTGCATGCGTGAAATGGGAAGCTTCATGCTGAGAAAAGTAAGCTCTGCGTTTGCTTTCCCTAGATTCCCTTCGCTGTTCTCAAAGTCAATAGGATTCACTTTGTGAGGCATTGTCGACGATCCAATTTCACCCGCTTTAGTTGTCTGCAAAATCTCAAACAATGAGACGATTTTCCCATTCAGATTCAAATGATTTGACATCTTTTTTTTTCCTTTCTTATATTAACACTTGCCTGCTTAAAGTACCCTAGAGATATGTAGCTCCATATATCTCTGTCAAAATCAATTAAAATAGTGTTGAACTGGCTGATATTATTAAAAAGTCTAGCCATATAGTCATGAGGTTCAATCTGCAAAAAAAATACACACAGAACAATCAATCAGCGATGATCTTTATGAATTTGAATAGGATTGTTTGATCAATATAAACTATATTACCTGAGTCACGTATGGGTTGAATGTTAATCCAAGAGAAGTAACAAACTCCTCGGAAACATGAGGCCAGTCAATATTCGAATATGCGGAAATATGGGCGTTGTAGTTCCCAACAGCACCTGCAAATTTCCCCTTAATCTTAGTTTCTGAAAGATATCTCCTTTCTTCGCTTAACCTCACAGCAAAATTCGCCATTTCTTTCCCCAAAGTTGTTGGCGTAGCTGGCTGCATTACAATTCATAGTAAACAAAATCATTAGTAAAGAGATAGATACAGATAAATAGGGAAAGGTAAAATGGTGAAGGTCTTCTCTTTGGACATTACCTGCCCATGAGTTCGTGAAAGCATGGGGACATAAGCAAAGTTCTTAGCTATCAGAGAGATTGACTTGATCAGCTCATCCATGGTAGGAAGTATAACCGAACTAAGTGCTTCTTGAAGCATCAAAGCATGGGAAAGATTGTTGATGTCCTCAGACGTGCAAGCGAAATGGAAAAACTCAAGAACCTAACTCAGTAAAAAGACATCCAAAATTTTAGTTACAGGGCATCAAAGCATCCAAACCCTAAGAACTTATAAGTGAGAGAAAAGAACCTAAACCTTAGCAATCTCTGGTTGTGATTCACACTTTTGTTTCAAGAAATACTCCACTGCTTTCACATCATGATTTGTTACTCTCTCAATCTTCTTAATTTCCAATGCATCGTCTATGCTAAATCCATCGATTATGCCTTGCAAGAAACTCTGAGCTTCTTTGCTAAAGCTTGGAACTTCAGTGACTTCAGGAATATTCGAAAGCTTAAGAAGCCATTTGATCTAACAAATATATAAAAATATCAAAGTTTAGGCAAATGAGTACACTAGACCAGACAACTAAACTACTCGTACAAAGAGATATAGCATGACATAACTAGTACAATCTTCTCAATCAATCAACCAATCAGATCATAACCCTTCACTTACCTCGACAAAAACTCGGAAATAGATCAATCCAAACTCGCTCAAAGAAGAAGCCAAGTCCTTAACTTTACTCCAATAACGTCCATCCAAAGGCGATAACGCCGTTAAATTCGACATCTCCAAGTCTCTAGAGCTCACTCCATCCATTGCCGTCACCTAAAGCATATCAATTTATCGCCAATTCTTATCGAAAACATCCAAACAACACATCATTTCAGCAAAACCCACAAATAAAAAACTTACCTTTGTTGAAGTCACTAGCTTGGGAGAATCAGTAGTAGTAGAAACAGAGCATGAAACTCTCGGAAGCCGATGATGTGAAGCCAAACACACTGATTTTGATGGGTTTAGGAATATTCCGGTGGGTGTAAAACCGAAAGAAGGGATTTTGGGGTGTGTTATAGCCATTGAAGAGAAATTGAGCTCCATTTTTGATATAGTGTGATCTCAAAGGTCTAAACTTTAAACCTAGATTCCAGAATCAAAGCACGATGTGAGTGAGTCACTGGAAGCTTTGCGTAACTGTACCGCCGATATATAGGGTTTTAGGAGATTCCGATTAAAAAAAAACACATGTGCATTTTTTTTCTTTCTTCCATATTTACCCTTGATGTCCCTACTTATTACGCTTATTGGAGGAGGATTATTTGTTACTTATCACCTTATCCTTTATTTTGAACACGTTTATTAATAGTTTCAAATATATGGATTAAAAATGCCTTCAAAATAATTTGGAGGGAAACTTTAATAATTTATAAATCGTCGTATTGTGAATCAAAAATGTTTGGACAATGACAAAACAATACTCATGTGTTTTATGTGTAGATTTATATCTCACTAAGAGTTTGTCATATACTGATATAACTGAAATGAACCAAAAACTGTTTATTAATACCATTTGAGGTTAGTTAGTACAATTATATGTCATGTATAAGATTAGAAATGGGTTAACAAGCGGCGGTCTCAATGGTGGCGTTAAATGACTAAATGTAAACATTTTACTATTTAGATATGATGATAAGTAGATTCACAAAAAAAAATTACGGTGTTAATTTTTTGTTAGTTTTCTCTGTTATGTCTAAACGATATTAGTTTACTGTACACTACGATGTCGTTTTATCGATTGAAAATAGACAAAATTCCTAAATCGAAACTCATTTAGCTTTTAGAGATTGAATGAGATCAAGGTGGATAAAGTAGCTTAACCTTGATCCCAAAACTCTATAGCGTCGATGGCTGGCTTTATTTCTAATTGTATCGCCGTTTATCTCTTTGGCGATTATAGGCTAACTTTTGTTCCGGTTTGATGAACTGCAACTTGAAAATTGAAAAGTTGTCTATTGAAAAAGAAAATGAAAAAAAATTACAAATTTAAATTAAGTGAAATTATTCTCATCAAGCTAAATAGTTTTTTTGGGCGAAGATTGAGATCTACCGTCTGCATTAGTTTTCTGACGATTTCAACCTGAATTGAAGCTCTCTAGTGTTAGAAGATTCTACCAGTGACGGAAACTCCATCTCCTTCAATTTCCCACGTGTCAACCCAACATGTTTCCCAATTACCACATATCCCTTGTGATATATACAACAACTTTCTCTTCAGACAAAGTTCTTTAAACTGGCTGTTGGGCCTTTGCCCATGTATGTTTTATATTTGGCATGTTAAATTGGCGTTGTAGTATGTAGTATGAATAAAAACACACTTGTGACAGAAAAATAGATTAACGTTTTTTTTTGTGAAAAATGTAAAATAAATAAATAATCTTGACATATAATTATACAATATATACATGTCTATATATGTATACCTATCAAATTAGCAACGGTAGTTTTCAATGTATTTCTGTCAAAAAGAAGATAATAACGTCTCCAAATAATCACTTCCCAAATCCTCAAACTCAAACAAACCAAACACATCACATACTGTCTCTTCTCCAGTAACCGTCTTCTGCATTTCAACTTCTTGACACATAGAATCTTCATTACTCCTTCGTCTCTTTCTTAAATCGAACCAAGTTTCTTCACTCCCACGCAAACCACGAGTCTCCGAGTGCTCCTTAGTTGAACAATAGCTAAGGGCACAATGGTTTTCAACCATCCCATCAACGACTTCATCATAAGCCTTAACCGCCTCTTTTCCTGTTCTCAATCCGATTTTGCGGCTGCTTCTTAATGGATCGGACGTATTTGAGTTGTTCATCCGGTAGTAGTTTGGGTTGCAATCCATTTCCATAGCTTTTATAACTGTTTCGAGCTGAAAATTTGTGTGAGCTTTTTGAGTACCTCTAATTCTAACCGCGGCTTTATCGTAAGCCATAGCTGCTTCCTCTGCAGTTTGGAACGTTCCGAGCCAAACCCTAACACCGTTTCTCGTCGAATCCCTGATTTCGGCTGCAAATTTCCCCCACGGACGCTTCCGTACTCCCCTGTATTTTCTTGTTTTGCAAGAAACCCGAGAAGACAAAGAACATGAATCAATGGTAGGGTTGGTTAATGGATCATGATTGGTTTTGTTTGGGAAAGAAGCAATAGCATCGAGAATCTCTGTCCATTCCTGGTCCTCCGTCGACATATCTAGGCTTTGAAGCATTTCTCTAGAACCTTCTGGTATGTCATCAAGGGTAGGCAACGCTTCCCAAGTTCTAGAAACTTCTGGAACTTGAATTGATCTTGTATCGGTTTGTGGTGTTCCGATGTAATTCGCCCAAACGTTCTTTAGGATCTCGCCGTCTAGTTCTTGGATATTGCCAAAAGCCATTGTTGAATCAGAGAGGAGTATGTGTTGGTGAGATTTAGGGCATTTTAAAGAGATTGTTGCTTTGGGGGTTTTGTGTGTACGTTGAATGGGAAATCTGCGGCAGGATAATTGGGAAGTACAGTTGGTGAAACTTGTGTTCTAAGGTACTGACCGCATTTCATGGAGGGTTTTAGGTTCCACATAAAATCAGGGGTTTTCTGTGTATACACACACACACGTACCATTATGTGAATAGATCATCTTAAGTCAACTTCAATAAATTAATTTAATAATGTTACCTCAGTTTGAAGTATAAAGATTGTGTACTATTTTCATTAAAAAAGTGCAGATTGTGTACTCTTGAAAAGGACTAGATGCAGAGTATTAATTCACTTTTGTATAATAAACATATTAATCTTCAGTTTAACGCTTCATGAGAATCTATGACGTGTTCCCACCAGAGGCACAAATCCGTTTTGGAGAATTGTGATTATTAAATCAAACATAAGTTTATTGTTTTAATGTTTCGTTCCACGCTCGTCGCATTTTAAAAAACTTTTTAACTATTTTTTTGGTTATAAAAAGAAATATAGCTTCTAAATGACTTGTTTCTACTGTTAGATTGATGAACCTTAATACTGATTTAGCTTTTCATACATCGATAAAGAATTCTTCGGTGTTTAGTTAAGTTTGTTAGAAGTTATTATTTTACCATACGATCACAGTTTAACGCATATTGCCTAGAGAATATAATATAATGATAACTAAACGCTATCAAAATGTGAAACGAAATAAGAAAAAACATGTAAGGGCTAAGTCATCACTAACTTTTTATCCAAGTATTATTTGTATGAGATCATTTTCCGTAAGTCCAAAGATTTGAAACAATGATGAGAGGTGAATAGAATATATAAATTCCACACGCTTTGAAACATAGCTTACAATTGAAAAAAAATGAAAAAGAGATTAATATCTCTATTCAATGTATTATAGAGAATGAGCTAGAGATACTTTATATGGTAGGTTCAAGTCACCTCAAGTACGTATCAGCTAATATTAAAAAACTATCTGCTAATTTTTATATCAATCGTTTAAGATTCATTCATTCGTTCTCCACTACGAGAGTTTCTTGCTTTGGCACATATATAGTTCAAGAAAGTCTCGTGTTGGAGAGACTCCAAGCGTGCTAGAGCGTTTCGATTAGAAAGGTGTTTTGTTCGAGCATTAAAGATTGTTGCAATGGTTCTATCTTAAGGTAGTCATTTGTTAAATTTTGGTATTCAATCTCGAGAGCTTCATAAGTCTAGCGAGCTTCATAAACACACTACAAGTCATGTGTATAAAATTTCCAATTCTGTAATCACAAGTCTAAACTTAATCTGAATCCAAATCACAAAAAGCATTTTCAAAATTGATTAAAAAAAAAACTACAATATAGAAAAGATTTTAATTGATGCTTGGAACGGAACTAACATTACCTGTTATGATTTCGGGCCTGAAAGTATTCTGAGTTTTGATTCAGAACCACTCGGTATTAAAGAAAAAGAAGACTTACTACAAAAAAAAAATTATATATATTTTTATGAATTATTATAACCAACTAATATTGTCTCTATTGGTTCTAAGTTCAAACTTCTAACCTTCGAGGGCCGGGTTCAAATTCCAGTAAGTGATTTATTTTTTGCTAACAATTCTCTTATGGCGGGAAAATTGACTTCTGTCGAGAATTAGGGTTTCTACAAATCTTTCTCCGTTCTAATTTCGGATTAAGATTTCAATCTCTCCTTCTCGTTTTCTTCTTTGGTGCTGCTGAGAAGAAATTAGTGAAATTGTGAAAGAGAAGATGTCGAAAGAGACGAAGGGTAATAACAATACAAGCAGAGTGATGAGTGGCTATGGCGGTAGCTTGGAAGCTAACACCTTGGCTATGATTGATTCCACCGGAGCTAAAGACAGTCGCGACGCTAACGAAGATCGTACGTTTCCTCAATTTTCAATCTTCGTCTTTGTTTTTGTTAATTGTATTGATCCTTTGAATGAAAAACCTTAGGTTTGCAGTATCTGGAAGCTGTTCGTGCTGCTTCACTTGTACCCGAAAATGGAATTCCTCCAACCAAGTAAAAAATAAAAAACTCTGTTTTTCTAAGAAATTTGAAGTTTTTACCTCTAAAAGAGTACTGATTTTGATTTGGGTTTTGTTTAATTTTGAAGCAAAATGTACCAAGCGATTTTCAGGATATTGAGATTTGGTAAAACATTGGAACTTATCACAGCAAGTTTCCAGCTTTTGACTCAATTACATCAGGTACTTGTTGCAAGATTTTGGTAGTGTAATTTGTCCAATAACTTTTATGAGGTTTCAGTGTTTTGCTTATTATGATTATGTTTTGTTTCAGCGGTTTCCTTGGGTTTATGTATCTGATTCAGCTGATCAGTTGGACATCGTTGACGAGGTACTTGTTACAAAAGTTTTGATGTGTTTTTGTTCATTCTTTGTTATGGTGGGGATGGTTGATTTCATGTGTTTGTTTATGGTTTTGTTTTGCAGGCTTGGTCACCGTTTAATTTCGGGTCTGATGTTGATTCTGATGAAAAGGATTTATCAGTGAGAAGCTTATGTAAGGACGTTTGTCTTCTCTTTTTGAGTTAGCTTTTTGTTGGTTCTTGCTAAATATGATTTTTTGTTTGTTTTATGATTTCAGTTTTGCAACAGCTGATTCAGAACATGAACAAAAGAGTTAATGAGTCTGAGGAATCAGATTTAAAGGTTGATTTATTTGTTATGTTGCAGATAAGCTTTAAAAATTGGTAGACTTTCACACAACTTGTTGTTATTTGATTCTTTTGTTTGGATTTCTGCAGATCCTTGGAAATATGTTTCTGTTCAAGTATCTTGCTCATGTTCTTAAGCTAGATTTCACACCCCGAAATCAAGTGTATGAAGGTATAGATTATGTCTTCATAGTTTTAAGATTTCTCTTTATCTTGTTAAGTTTGGGGAAATTCTTAGAACTTTTTGTGTCCTTTTGTGCTCCAGAAACTATGAACTGGAGTCTCTTAAAGGAATCTTTTCTGAATCTACTTCTGGTACATCCCACAATCAATGGCTCAGAAACTAGTATAGTAATTTATTTGTGATTTTTAATGTTATGGTTCTGCTTGTAGGCTTCAAGAAAAGTGAATTTCAAACTTCTAATGAAAGATTATCTATCAACAATGTGTGCATCCATTGATGCTGATGAAAAGTCTATCAGTTTGGTAGAATTGCACAAGGACATGCTTACTGCTATGAAAGAACTTCTAGTAATGGTAAGTTTTCGGTTACCAGAGTATTAGTGTTTCAATTTTCGGAGCTTTTTGCTCTTACGTTTCTGTTCCTTGTTTAGATCATGGAGCTTGATACATCAAAGAAGAAAGCTGACTTAGAAGGGATTACCTCTAGAGGAGATGGCGTAAGGTAATGAGTTTCTGCCTCACTTTTGAATTGTGTTTTCTCCATGTTTGTGATCCAATTTGATGCAGGACCCCTGCAATGGAGATCATTCTCGACGAGCTGACTTATGATGGATACTTGCTGTCAAAATTTCTTCAGGTAAGAGACAAACCACTTCTGAAACTCACTGTGGTCTGTAAAATTCTTCTCTCTGTGGTTCTTGAGTGAAAATTTCTTAATCAGGTTTTCGATGATCCTAAATGGAAGCTAGAGATTGTTCTCCAATACCTTACTAAATACATTCCTAAGGTTTGTTGTTAATTCTCTGATCTCTCGCTCTCTGATTATCTTCTCCAACAAATGATGTACAATATATAGTTATTTCTCTGATTTCTCTCTCTGACCAAATTTCTTTCATGTTGTAGCCTGTTGTACGTACCCGAAGAACAACTGTTCCTCAAGCAGAGGATTCGAAAACACTAAATGGGATCTTGAAGACGTTTTCAAATGGCACAAATCCAAAGAACATCACTAAAAAGATAGGACCTGACATTGTTCAGATCCTCATCGGCCATGCCTTTCTGGTAACACAATAATACCTTTGTTTCTTCTTTCACGTTCTCAGAGCTTTTTTTGGCCTCCTAATGTATTTAACTATTCGTCAGGCTCGGCTTACATTCTCTGACCCTCACGAAGGAGACTCTATTTCAGAGATATGCAGTAGTATCATCTCTGCATTTACTAGTCTAAAGCGAGTAGATCAGTAAGCTGCAGTTTCTTTCACTCTCAGTTTTTTTTCTCTTTGTGCAATCGAGATACTATACCGCTTTCCTTTGTCCAACCGAAAGTTTAATGGTTGTTATAGGAAAATCGAGATTCTACCGTTTGGGAAAGAAGTGTTGTTTACTGCAGGAATGGTACTCAAGGCAAAAGCTTAAAGCATCTAGGAATCAAGATTTTAACAAATCTAGAGACTTCAATTGGATTAGAAGCAAAGAAGTTACAATGTAATGTAGGAATTAAGAGTTACAGATCAATGAATTATGAATTTATATATTCTATAGTTTTGCCAATACAAAATGAGTGATCTTATGATTCTGTTGATGCCTTTTTCTCACTTATGGAACATATCAAGACTTGCTTTAGTAACAAATCCATGCCTGATAAGTTTATGCAAAACAATCTTGGCTTACTTGGTGGATTGAGGTGAGTCGAGCTGCATCGTGACCGGACCATCGTTTACAAGATTGACCTTTGAATATGATTAGAGAACATGTTTTAATCACACAAGATACTAATCAAACCTTGCTATTGAAAGGAGTTATCTCCTTACCTGCATCATAGCTCCAAACACACCATCTGTATTTTAAAAAAGAGAACCAATTTAGTCAAGAAGACTAGAGAAAATGAGAAGTTTTGATTAAGAAAAGATCAATGAGAGTGTGTTTTGACCTTTGACAGCATCAGGATTATATGCTTTCTGGAATTTCTCAACTAAAGAGGCGTAAAAAGGTTTCGCTTTATCAGGTGGCATTGCGACATGAAAATCTGGTTTGTTACCTTTCAAGAATCCGTATAATGTGAATTGACTAACTGTATTAACACACATGATCCAAAGACCAGGGCAAGCAAAGAAAACAAACCTCAGTACATAAACCACAAGCTAAACCTTTCTCTAATCAAATGGTATATGAATAATAAAGAGATGCATCATTACCAAGTAAAACTCCATAATTCCTCTGCATTACCTGCAACAAACAGCATCAAAATTTCCATTTTTTCAAATAACTTGAAAAACAAATTCATTGAAACAAAACTTACATTTTGGTCCCATCCTTTGCCAGTGGTTTCATTAGAGAATAATCTCATGTTTAAAACTTTTCGACATCTATAAACATGTTTCAACTTCAGAATCTGCAAACTTTATAATGAAAATTTAAATGGAAGCATTCATCATTTTGTACAAGCATACATGTAATCAGCGTCAGACTCGGTATCTGATTCATGGATTCCAATTAGTACCAAGAGACCAGGACCAATCTCCGATACGATTCGACCATCCACCGTAACAGAGGAAGATGAGACTCTTTGGATTACAGCTCTCATTGCTCTGATCTGACAATTCCGACGGTGAAGTCGTTGACTTTGGTGGCGTAGATTACGGCGGAGGAGAAAAGGTGAGAGCTTGTTATGGAGTGGTGGAGTAGTGTGGGAAGAAGAAGCAAGACGATACATTTTCTTTTAATTATTAAATAATCCCAAGGAATGGTGAACATATAACCGATATCAAACCGAACCAAATTGATTTTTTTAAATTGAACCGAAATCATTTAAACCAAATGCCTAAAATTTAGACCCGAACCTGTTAATCGCCGGCAACCGTGTCGCCATCGGCGTTAACAACGAAAAGCACATAAGAGAGAAAAAGCCTTCTCATAAACTGAAATAACTGAAGAAGGCAAAGCTCTTGGGCGAAGAAAAGATGGCGTTTTGGAAACCAGGGACCGAGAAACCTCGTTTCGAAGAGGATGGAGAAGGAGGCATAGTGTTCATGTCCAACAATCTCGCATCCTCTTCTTCTTCTAGGTATGCTAATTTCTCTTTCTCTTTGATCTTACTTGTTCAGCAGATGATTGTTATTGTAACTTAGTCGAAATTGTAGCTATGGGTATGCGAATATAGAGAAGCAAAGACAGAGATTGCCAGTGTACAAGTACAGAACTGAGATTCTGTATTTGGTGGAGAATCACGCTACCACCATTATCGTTGGCGAGACGGGTAGTGGTAAAACTACTCAGATTCCTCAGGTTTCTTCTTCATTCTTTGCTCTTCGTTAATATTTTTGGGGAAAGCACCTAGCTTTGCTAATTTCAAGGTTCTTAGACCAGTAGGCAAATTTTGATAGGAGTCAAAGGTTGCGACTTGCGAATTTGGATTGTGATAGTAACTTGCTGATATATTTGCAATGTAGCTAGAGAGAGGCATAAAAGTTACTCAAAATCTTGCAAAATCATGCAATATTTAGCTCAATAGCTGTTGGGGAAGTTGGAGAATTGGAGAAAACTACAATTCGATCAATAGCAAGGTCTTCTTGTTTAGCTCAATAGCTTTGTTTATTATATTTTGTAGTACCTGAAAGAAGCTGGGTGGGCTGAAGGAGGCCGAGTTATTGCTTGCACACAGCCAAGACGTTTAGCTGTCCAGGTTTGTTTTCTCTCCCTAAACAAAATCTTACAACTCAAGTTTGAACTTTGAAGAGTGATATCTCAGCTCAAGTTTTTATATTTGATCACATATATGCTTTGTTTTGTAATTTGCTTAGGCGGTTTCTGCGAGAGTGGCCGAGGAAATGGGAGTGAATCTTGGGGAGGAAGTTGGCTACACTATTCGATTTGAAGATCATACAACTTCCGTCAGACTCTTTCCTTAACGCTCTTCTACTTTTTCTTATGTATGGAGTATTCTGATGATGCTTACAAGATCTTTTGCTTGGTTACAACAGGGTGTGACTAGTGTAAAATTTCTCACAGATGGGGTACTAATTCGAGAGATGATGGAGGATCCCCTCTTGACAAAGTATAGGTAATGATTTTGTTGCACTGTATAATCTGTTCAGATTATGAGTAAATCGTGTTGGTAAAACCTTTTCTTATTTGTCATTGTGCAGTGTTATTATGATAGATGAAGCTCATGAGAGATCTATTTCAACTGACATTTTACTCGGTCTCTTAAAAAAGGTATCTCAGTCAAACACAGTCTTAATTGTTAGTGTACTTTCAGCAACATCTATTTATTATTGATTTTCAGATACAACGTCGTCGTCCTGAGCTACGCCTGATTATATCTTCAGCCACAATCGAAGCAAAAACCATGTCCAATTTCTTCAATTCCAGGTTCTGATCTTACCGAATGGTTATAGTTCTTTTTCCTGAAGTTTAGGGCTCTTGGAATCACTAGTACGATATAATCTTATACATTATGTTAAATTATGTAGCAAAAAACGCCATGCGCCAGAAGGTAGTACCCCTGGACCAAAGTTGGAACCTGCAATCTTATCTGTTGAGGTATATTGTGACTCTCTTGCGTAAGATCATTCTCTGATAACCTATTTTCCTATGTGATATTTAAATATTTTTGTTTTCTTGGTCAAAATTTCTTAGGGCAGAGGCTTCAGTGTGAAAATTCACTATGTCGAGGAGCCTGTATCAGATTATATCCGATCAGTTGTTTCAACGATACTGTTGATTAATGAACGGGTACTTTAAGTTGATGTTCTTATAACCATTCAATGTGTTCAAACTTAGTATATTATTTTCCAGGTATGTTCTTGTATTTAAATTGTCTCTTCTTATGTTCAGGAGCCACCTGGGGATGTTCTTGTATTTCTTACTGGTCAAGAGGATATTGAAACTGCTATTAAACTTCTTGAAGAAGAAGCTCATAGCAATCAAAAGAATTCTTCAGGTATAATATATACACATAAATAAGATCATGTCGATCAACTTTAGCATTTGCCTTCAGTTTTTAAGCACCATAATGCAATTCATATCTTTTTCAGGACTGCTACCTCTTCCATTATATTCAGGACTTTCTCGATCAGAACAGGTTAATTTTGTTGCAAGGCTCTAGACAATCTAAACCATACTTTTGAGAGTATTTGAATAACTGAAACGGCGAAATGTTGTTTTCTCCTTTTTTATATTAGGAATTGATCTTTACTCCAACTCCCAGAGGAAAGAGAAAAGTTATACTATCAACAAATATTGCAGAAACTTCATTGACTCTAGAGGCAAGGATTCTTCTTTACTGTCTTTTTGTTGCAAAATCCCATGGAACGAACAGATGTATTTCTCATACAGATATTGCTGATACATCATTGAGAGTAACTTTCTGTGTCGTTTCTTTATTCAGGGCGTTGTCTATGTGATTGATAGTGGTTTCTCGAAGCAGAAGTTCTATAACCCAGTAAGTCCATCTCCATTTCTTTTGTTTATATATTTTTAGTTCCATCTTTTGTAATATGTTGGACATTTCTAAAGCAACTTACATTTCTTACCCTCACAGATTTCAGATATCGAAAGTCTTGTGGTGGCTCCAATATCAAAAGCATCTGCAAGGCAAAGGTCTGGTAGGGCTGGGCGAGTTCGGCCTGGGAAGTGTTACAGGTAACTCTCAATCCGTTTATTAAAGTACAGAATTTCGTCTGATATAGTTGTTTAGTGCTCATTAATCCTCTTCCTGATATTTTTATGGTAACTAGGCTTTACACCGAAGATTATTTTCTCAACCAAATGCCTGGAGAAGGCATACCGGAGATGCAGAGGTCGAATCTTGTTTCTACTGTAATACAGGTACTAGACTTGCTCAACTCTTGTCATTTAGTTTTTTTTTATAAGAACTCAAAAGTTGGGAGGCGTTACGCAAAACCACACAAGTTTTTTCTTTTCACCTTTTCTATTAAGTAATTAATATCCAGATGAGAGGAAGCTCTTGCTTCTAGATTTCTCAAACTCTGTTGATCTTTTTGGTATTTTCAGCTAAAAGCTTTGGGCATAGATAATATCTTGGGTTTCGATTGGCCTGCACCTCCATCGTCTGAAGCAATGATTCGAGCACTTGAAGTACTTTATTCACTTCAGATCCTCGATGATGATGCTAAACTCACTTCGCCAACAGGATTCCAAGTTGCAGAACTTCCACTGGTACTTTTTCTTCCTGACCATGAGCTATTATATATCTAAAATGTAATGTTCATTTGCAGTTTGTTCTGCATATTACATGTCTCATGCTCGTCATTTTTTGCTAGGACCCAATGATATCAAAAATGATTTTGGCTTCAAGTGAGCTTGGTTGTTCACATGAGATCATTACAATCGCTGCAGTTCTCTCTGTCCAAGTAAAAGCTCTTTACCCCTTTTTCCTTTGCTTAAAGTTTCTTCTCTTTATTTACATAAGGAACAACCGAACATATTGCAAATTTGTGATTATTTGCTTTCGACTTGAACTATGGGATTTGAAACTTAACAGATGCAATCTTGAATATGTTTCTATGCAGTCTGTTTGGATCATTGCCCGGGGAGTACAGAAAGAACAAGATGAAGCAAAACTGAGATTTGCAGCCGCAGAGGTATGTATTGATATATAACTTTGAGCTAACTATATCTCTGAAAATCTTTTTTTGACTGAGTAAAATCATTGTTCTTGTCTATATAGGGTGACCATGTCACATTCCTGAATGTATACAAAGGGTTTCTTGAGTCGAAAAAGCCTACACAGTGGTGTTACAAGAATTTCCTCAACTACCAATCCATGGTGCGTATAATAACAGAACAGGCAAGTAGTCCTTATCTTCCCTTCTCCAATTTAATTTGTTTTTGTTTCCTTTCACAGAAAAAAGTAGTTGAAATCAGAGATCAACTCAAACGGATTGCTCGGAGATTAGGCATCACCTTGAAATCATGTGACGGAGACATGGAGGTAAGAAACTGTAGCACTTTGCTTCATTTGAAAAAAGGTTGCATGTTTCTAACGTTACACTGTTTCAGGCTGTGAGAAAAGCTGTGACTGCAGGTTTTTTTGCCAATGCATGCCGTTTAGAAGTAAGTGACCCATTTCAGTTCTCTTTTTCTGCACATCCTTTCAGCCCTATAAAGAAATCTGATTTTCATCATCTTAATTCTTTTCGATGTTTTAGCCACACAGCAATGGAGTATACAAGACCATTAGAGGCTCTGAAGAAGTTTATATTCATCCGTCATCTGTATTATTCAGGTTAGTAGTATATCTTGTTGCTATGGATTTAGCAAAAACCTCAATAACATCTAAAAGTTGAAGATTTTTTCTTTTGAACGTGAAAGCTTATTTGGTATATATACTCTTTATACAATCTTCAGGGTGAATCCAAAATGGGTGGTTTACCAATCCATTGTCTCAACTGAGCGTCAATACATGCGGAATGTCGTCACCATCAATCCTTCTTGGCTGACAGAAGTTGCTCCACACTTTTACCAGAACCGGCAAAACGCTATGTCCTTCTAATCAATAAGTTATCACCTGCGTTTCAAGATATAGTAACAGTTGATCCTGACAACGTTTTCTGATAGCTTTATAGCCATAATCAATGCAGGAATGTTTGTATGTAGTTACACAAATATAAACAGAGTTCTATTGAGTCTATGATTTGAAGTTTGAACAACTCAACTTAATGAATAAAGCATAGACTCTATATTCAATCAGATTTGCCTGTTTATAGTTTTGGTTCTTCTCACCGTTTACAGAGTAGAAAAAGTTAAAGAAAAATGATCACAGAATCGAATCTCCTATTCAGCTGAAAATCTCGGCGAACTTCTCGGAAACTAGAACTCCTGAATCAATAGATTCCAGTGGATCTTTCCTCAGACGGTGCCTTAAGCAGTTAGGGATAACGGTTGCAACATCATCTGGAGTTACTCGATCTTTTCCTTTGAGAGCTGCAAGTGCTTTTGCTGCTCTGTTAGTCACTATGTCTCCTCTCAACCCATCAACATTGAGCTCTGAACAAACTCTAGAGATCTTCACCTTCAATTCCCTATCAATCTGAACCGAGGAAAGGTTTGCCCTAGCAGTTGAAATCTGGTCTTGAAGCTTGTCCTGCTCGGTTTTGTAAGTGTCACGGAAATCCTTTGGGTTACTATCGAAACGAGCTCTCTCTTCAACAATCTTGACCCGTAAATCAGCATCTCTAACCGTCCCTACTTGTGCATGCATACCAAACCGATCAAGAAGCTGTGGCCTAAGCTCTCCTTCTTCCGGATTTCCTGAACCGATCAAGATAAACCTCGCCGGGTGAGAAATCGAAATCCCTTCTCTCTCAACCGTATTCCAACCAGAAGCAGCTGAATCCAAAAGAACATCAACCAAATGATCATCCAAGAGATTAACTTCATCAACATAAAGAATCCCTCTATTAGCTTTAGCCAACAAACCAGGCTCAAAGGCTTTTACACCTTCTGTCAAAGCCTTTTCGATATCGATGGTTCCACAAACTCTATCTTCTGTTGCACCCAAAGGAAGATCAACCATATTAATCTTAGTCGCAATAACAGGAACTTGCTCTCCTTTCTCAACTCTCTCTCTTACTTCAACACCCATAAACTCAGGATCTATCGGATCCGAGTTATACGGGTCACCTGCAACTACATTAATCTCAGGTAACAGATCAACTAATGATCTAACAGTTGTAGATTTTCCAGTTCCTCTATCTCCCATAATCATAACACCACCAATCTTTGGATCAATAACATTCAACAAAAGACATAACTTCATCTCATCTTGCCCTACTATAGCTGCAAATGGATAAACCGGTCTCGCACTCTTCTTTGAATCAAACTTCCCTACTACCTACAACCCAAAACCACCATTACATAAAAAACCAACAACAATCATGTTCCTAACTTCAAAATCAAGCAAAGTCTGAAACTTTCAGTGAACATCATCAAAAAATGCTTACTTGTTCAGTAGAGTTGATTTCAGTGGCTACATTCATAACCGAAACATGGTAACGAGACCTGTTCTTCTTTGGCCTTATTTGGATTCCTGCATTTAACTTGCTTCCAAACAATTTTCCTGTATACAAAAATTCAATTCACCATGATTTCGAATTGAGAAAAAACAGTAAGATTTTAAGGTTTGGAGAGACTGGTTTACCTGGCCTGAAGCAAATGGGGGAGGAGGAAGGTTTTGAGGAAGGAGAAGAGAGTGAAGGAGAAGCCCAGATTGCAGAAGAAGATGTTCCAAGAAGAGACGCCATTTTTGTGTGAGCTTAGAGTTTACTCAGCTTCTGATTGGCTTTTTTCACCTTAGAATTTTTTTGTTTCCATTGGCTTATGTTTGTTTCTGTGGTCAGGATAAGGAGATAGATTTCCTCCTCTATCTCCTCCTTTTTTTTATTTATAAATCAAAAATGATATAGAAAATAAAATAGCCGTACCAAAAAAAAAGGCGAGCTTCTATATATATATACCAAACATAAGAATATAAAGGCCCAAGTCAAATCATTCGGAGCCCAGCTAATTTCAAAATCTCCCCCCTTCGAGTTCCGTCGGCGATTTTCTCTCCGGTGTCGTCGTCTTGTTGCCGTTGAACGTTTATCGTTAGCGCCTACTACATATACAACTGCAAAGCGATTCAATCGGTAAGAATTTACCCTCGTTGCTCGTCGATTGAGTAGAATCTCACTGTCAGGCGTTGTTTTAGCTTCGGTTTGCTAAGGTTCGACGATTGACGATCGGTTGATCATAATCGATGAACATTTCTGTGTTAGAGGTGACGTTTATGCGTAGATTTGAGTAAGAAATGTTCGATCAATGCTAAGATGCACTTTCTCCTAAACTTAGTTTCGTGCTGCTCGTTGTCCCTGAAATTTAGTCTCGAGTGGCGTCTCCTTGCTTAAAATCGACGAACCGCCTGGTTATTTTTTATAATTTGGTGTTGAATCTCATAATTTGATTCCTGCTACTGTTCTTCTTCGTTTAGATTGGTTCTCGGATAATCACATTGTTTGATCTGTTATGTTTCTCAGTCTCTCCGATAATCATACCTACGTACGTTATGCGTCATATCGCCTTAGAAATAGTTTTAGAAGAGTGTTAATGGAACTGATGATTTGTCTATGCTAGTTGAGTTTGTGACGTAGTAGGATGATTTTTTTGTTGGTTGCCTTGTGATTATCATAACATAACAGATAAGTGTTTTCGTGAGTGAGTGCTAGAATGATTATGATGGTAGTTTTTTCTTTGCAGTTGGTTTTCAAGAGTGATACTGAACAGATATTGCCATGTCTGCACCTGCTAAAAGAAGTTCTACAGATACTCAGGACAAAGATCTAATGCTCGGTATGGTTCAAATGTTCATGTGATATGATTCATAACTAACATGGCATTGCTAGTGGAATGTCTTTAAGCCGCTTGCGGCGAAAATTCCATTGAAGAAAAGGAATCCCCAAGTAGACTGCCTTAATAACTTGATGCTATAGGCAAAAAGATCATGCACACTATCTTTTATTCTTCTTTATCTCCTTATTGTTCTATTTCTCAATTTTGGCCAGCTTTTAATTTTTTGGGCGTAGATAGAAACCATAAGATGTAGTTCCCATTGTTAAAATGGGTGATTCAAAGGTTCGTTGTCTTTTAATTTCCATGGTTAGCTGCAGATAAAGACATGGAAAAGGATACATGGAACTTCAAGTCAATGACAGATGATGATCCAATGGATTTTGGCTTTGGCTCACCAGCAAAAAATAAGAAGAATGCCTTCAAGTTGTGAGTGTAACCAATATGATAAGTTTCTTAAACCATGTTTGCACCTAAATAAATGTAGTTCAATCGTGAAATTTTTCCTCCTTTATCATGATTACTACTATAAGTTTCTGTTGCTTGGCAACAAGGCCTAGTGTCTCATATAGTTCTGTTTCTTTGTCTCTTTCTCAGGGATATGGGTTTCGATCTGGATGGAGATTTTGGATCATCATTTAAAATGGACATGCCAGACTTTGATTTCTCAAGCCCAGCCAAGAAAACCACAAAAACGAAAGAGACCTCTGATGATAAACCTAGTGGAAATTCAAAACAGAAAAAGAATCCATTTGCCTTCTCTTACGACTTTGATGCGTATGAATCCTTCAGTAAATCAATTTCCTTTTAGAATTATCTATGTCATCTAAAATTGCTTAACGCCATGTTATGTTTTTCTGCAAGCAGGTTAGACGACTTTGATCTTGGTTCAAGCCCCCCGAAGAAGGGAAGCAAGACTACGACCAAGAGCATGGACTGTGAAGAAATTTGTGCAAGTAGTAAGAGTGATAAGTCAGACGATTTGGACTTTGGTCTAGACTTACCAATAACTAGACAAGTTCCCTCCAAGGCAAACACAGATGTTCAGGCAAAAGCTTCAGCTGAAAAAGAGAGCCAAAATTACAAGACTACAGATACTCTGGTTGTTAATAAGAGCAAAAACTCGAATCAAGCTGCATTAGAGAGCATGGGAGATTTTGAGGCGGTGGAATCACCTCAGGGTTCAAGAAAAAAAGCCTCACAAACTCATACAATGTGTGTGCAACCTCAATCCGTAGATACTTCACCATTGAAGACATCATGTTCAAAGGTTGAAGAAAAGAATGAACCATGTCCTTCAAATGAGACCATAGCACCCTCGCCATTACATGCTTCTGAGATTGCACATATTGCAGTAAACAGAGAAACCAGTCCAGATATCCATGAACTCTGCAGGTCTGGTACAAAAGAAGACTGTCCTATAGATCCAGAAAATGCCAACAAGAAAATGATTACCACCATGGAATCAAGTTATGAGAAGATAGAACAGACTTCACCAAGCATCTCATCTCATTTATGTTCAGACAAGATAGAACATCAACAGGAAGAAATGGGTACAGACACTCAGGCAGAAATACAGGATAACACTAAAGGAGCACTGTATAACTCAGATGCTGGACATTCTCTAACAACCCTCTCAGGCAAAATATCACCAGGCACTCGTACAAGCCAAACTGCCAAGGTACAAGATTTGAGTGAAAAGCTACCACTGGATCCGTCCCACAGGTTAGAAACTTTATGAGTACTTTGTCATTCTGCCAGTAATTTTTGAAGATGAAATATATATCTAACTGCAGTATACTGTAAACTGAGTGCAGCATGGCAGGGCTCGATAATTTGAGGGCCATGCAAAACAAAGATTTAGGACTTATCAGATCCAGATTTTTTAAGAAGCCAGAAAAACCTGAATCCCATGTGCTTGAGTCTTCTCCAATTGAAACAGAGATTCAGCCAGTTATCCGAGAAAACATTGGGTCAAGTTTGAACCCTACAAATGATACGAGGTAGTATTTCTTTTCTTCTTCACCTGTGTAAATATATCTTTTCACTCTTTCCTTTATCTTCAACATGCAGACATGATATTAAAGACGCGTTACCAGGATTAAAGACTAGATCATGTCCAATTGAGCTTGTCAATACGGATTCCGCCAAAAATACAGCAAATGTTAATACTAGAAGGTAGTGTTATGGGCTTTTATGCTCAAACATAAGAACAAGCTTCTCTCTTTCTTTGAAGATGATATATATAAGCTTAGGAACAAATCCCATTATTTTTACCAGCAGTTCTCATGAAAAGATCATCCACAAGGACCATTCAAATGGCAAGACTGTAGAAAATGTGGCTGGACAGATGGATCATTTAAAGCTGCAAGCTAAAAATACAACTAGAGAGAAGTCCATCTTGCAGATCAATATAAGGTGAGAAATTCGTTTTAATACCTGTTTGCTATCTCTTGCCATGCTCTTGATTCCTTAAACAGGCTATTACCCCATGTGCACTCATTGTGTATAAATTACTAGGAAGTTTTATTAGAATGTCATGCATTAAGCTTCCTTGCTTTTGGATTTCTGTCACAGCTCAAAACTTGATGCTTCTAGCTTGACTCAGAAACTAAGCAATCATTTGAGTTCCGGAGTCGAATCTTTGCAGAAGCCCAAGTTGAATTCTCTGGGAAGGCCTAAACTTGGAAATATTATGGCTGATCTGCGTGCAGTGAAAACTCAAAGGTACAAAAGGAACATACAGCAGTTTCTGGTATGGGATCTCGCGATAATATCTTAATTCAAATTCGCTAATCTCTTCCACTATAGGACCATTGGAGGAAATAAAGACCAACCGAGTTCTGCAGTGCAACCAGAATTTAGCTCTTCCATAAGCAAGGAGAGAAATACTGAAGCACCAGTAAAAAAGAGCTCTGAGATTCATCATTTGGCTCCTAGGGACAAAACACAAACCCTGCACTGCCCATCTTCTTTAAAGCGGAAAGCTCTTGATGAGGTTTATTCTTCAACTCACAGTTTCGATATTATTATTTCATGAACATATTTGGAGCTAGAAAAAAAGTTTGTTGTTCCACAGGATGCAGATAGATCACTGAAGCCACAGCTTAAACGCCTTTCCATGTCTCCAAGAGAAAACAGGTCTCTAATTGTTGTTATCTAAACCATATCTATAACTTTGCTTTATTAGTTCTGATATATGACACGCCTGAGATTGCACAGGAACGTTGAGGAGCTCACACATAGAGCTGTGCAAGGAAAGGTTAGATTCACCAACAGATCCGTGATTCTTATTGTTACTAGGAGAAAAAGCTTTCTGTGGTTAATTTACCTAACACTTGTCACACATTTGAGTTTTTAGTTCTCAAGCCAAGAGAGTAGAATAGATACTAAGACGACCAAGGAGCCTGTCAAGGAAAGTCCACAGACTAAGTCTCATTACCAGAACATAAACATGGCAAATCTGGAAATCCCAATCACGGAGAATGCTGACAACATAGAGAAAGCTGAAGCATATACAAAAGAACTCGAGAATGTAAACAGAGCCCTCTTCTCGATCATGAACATTCTCAATATAGTAGAACAATTGTAAACTGTTTCTAACTAATGCCTTTTTGTTCCATTTGCAGATTTGCAACATCCTGAAGAAGAAACATGAGGAAGCAAAAGAGTTACTTGTCCGTGCTGTAGTAGACAACAATAAGTTACTGATGCTCAACCATCCTTTATATGAAGACCAGATATCCTTTTTATAAATTTCTATTAATGCCATTGTTAGATTTTGTCTATCTATATATTTCTATTAAATTTGCATACACGAACTGTTTTGTGTGTGTTTCCCCTTAATAATCAGAAACATTCGTTTGGTCCAGAAGTTCGCAGCCAAGTTGACTTTAAGGGACACATGATGAACACTCAAACAACTGTTGCTTAAGAGGTAAGAATCTTGACCTTTTCTTTTCTCAGAAACTATCTCAAGATATTTTATCTGAAGAGTATACACTCCGATCATTCATTTCCTGACTTGGTAGCATTTTCCTATAGGTTCAGTGGACTTACACCAAAGTTATCGTCAAAAGTCCAGAAATGTTACGTCACATTAGTCCAAGGTACTCGATCCGATCGTCTCTTTCACTTTGCTGGGGTGTTAACAAAGAAAAAACGTAAAAAATTTGGAACATATTAAACTTTAATACTAAACTGATAAACAAATTAGAGCTTGTATCTTTTGGATTCAATTCCTTCTCTCGACGATTGATAAATTGAATACTTTGGTTAGGGTCATTTCGAAATGAAATGGATTTGAATTACGCTCACACACGTAAACCCAAACCAAGTAATGTACATGGCTACATTACAAACAAAAACCATATGTGCTCAAAAAAATAAAGCCCAATAATAATTAGTCTTGTTGGGCTCAATTTTATAATTGATTTTCTAGACCATTTTAAATAACAAAACCCGGTGGTTCGGTTCCCTCTTCTTGGCGCACATACTAAAACAAATGGCGCGTAAAAACCTACTCTGCCTGGTCTCAAAGTCGAAAGTCAAATCTTCTTTTAGTAAAAACAAAACAAAATTTTCGAACCAACATAGAAACAGAGAATCTTCTTTAGTTCCCTCCACAACACAGAGCCCTTTTTTAAGTTTCAGAATTTTAGAACCATTCTCAAAATCCCTCCACAACATGAAAACACAAAAAACATCAAAAACCAAATCTCAGATCCGTCATTTCCAAATCTGCTTCAAAGTCCCTCCTATTCACACACTTCATATACATCTTCTCAGTTCCTCCTTCCATCCTCAAATCCATACATCTCTCCCTCTCTCTCTCTCTCT
>Ga0041059_1000497_pt1 | contig 29801 bp, 19 predicted proteins | sample AraColnosormetaG_FD_56232 | JGI IMG/M metagenome (GOLD analysis project Ga0041059, IMG submission 56232) | Arabidopsis roots microbial communities from North Carolina, USA - Col MF nosort | ecosystem: Host-associated > Plants > Roots > Unclassified | place: USA: North Carolina | collected... | reverse complement strand
TAGTTAATTAAGAGTGGGATTGATGGATGGTTTAATGCAATATGAGAACTTTAATTTTTCGTCACTAACTTTTGTTAATTGTTAAATGATATTAATTTAGAATGACATGTGGCACTCTCCAGTGTGATGATGTGTCATTCATATGGAGAGAGTTGACCAACTTTCATATATATGATTTGTGTCCAAGCAAGATGTTTATCATGATCATTAAAAACGGTTAATATGATTTTCCACAAACGGTCTATCACATTTTAATGATCCATATAAGCAGGAGTGATCCGTCTTATTGTGATAATTCCTAAGAAGTTGTATTTTAATCATGCCTTCATTTCATGGAAGTCTACTAGAAAAAAGCGAAGCTTCGTAATTACATATTTGGAGATTCAATGAGAAGATTTGTGAGAACTTGAGTGGGAAAAACTAATAGAATTTCTTCTCTTTATGAGCTATACCCATCTTCATAGAATCCTATATTATGATCACAAACTCTTGCAAAATATCTAATCAAAACGGATTATTCCAAAACTCGAGACATCATCCATGAGACGTTGTGCAAATGGATTTAGATTACTCGAATGGAGAGATTGAAGGTAGTAAACGCTTATATTTGATCATGCATGTTGTTCTAATGATCTTATCTCATCAAGACATCAACCCAAGTTCGATCGTTGTCCTGAGATTTTGATATCTTTGTTGGTTTTTTAAAAATATTATTTACGACTAAAATATCAGTGTTGTGTTTAGATTTGTTTTCTTTCAAAGTTGTTAATGCGACATAATAAGAAAACGATTGCTTTGACGTTTTGTTGCCTGATTTCTTTCTTTTTTTTCCTCTTCTTCCATAAATCGTAACAAGGACAATTTATTTCTTTTAAAAATAGGACTCTTTTCTAAGTACATATAATAATAATAGGACCATGTACATAGGTGATATTTTTAGAGTATCACAAGTCCTAAAATTATTTTTATATTAATAAAGCAATTATAATATGTTTGATCAGTATCAGTCCACTGATATTTATGATACCAGTATCATCTGACGTGGCTTCTTCTGATTGGTCACATTTGACAAAAACAAAAAAAATTATATATATTTATTAAACAAACATTATAAATAATACTAAAAAAATTCTTAATGATACTTTGTGAGTATCACCTATGAACATGCTCTTATAATTGAGTTACATAATTCTATGTAGTACTCAAAATTTTATAAATATACTTAACCTAACACGTATAAAATAAATTATTTAACCCATAAACATGAAAATTAGGTTTTCTTTTATAGTAGTGGATTGTTATTGCTCACCACCAACAACATAATCATACAAATTAATAATAATAATTAACAAAAACCTTTTTGATATAGAGAATTTTAGAAAAATAATAAAATAAAGAGACCAAGAGACAAAGAGACCAATTTAATAAATGCACAAAAAGCAAAAGTGCACCACGAATTTTGCAATTATTCTCCTCATGACTGTTTTTTTGCTGGAACCAAAACTAAACAATTCTTTGTTTTAAAAAGTTTACTTACACATACTTTCTTAATTAGATCTAAGTTTAGGATTATAATCTTCATCATCATTATTTGTTATTATTAATCTCCATATTCAGAAAATTCGATTAATAAAAAAAGAAGCTTACAAGAGAGTGCCCATATAATTGGAATATCTCTCTCTCTATCTTTCTTCTGAATCTCTCAAAAATTTCGCCATTGTTGTTGCTCTGAAATCTGTTAACTTTGGTACGCATCTCAAAAACCCTAATTTGATTATCGTCATTTTGTCTGCATTTAATTTATTTGATCTGATCTTCTTCGCCATTCTCGAGATCTCAATCATGGGTTTATCCATCAGAATTATTATCAAGCTTTTCTTTTTCTTGAATTTTCGCCGACAAAAAAGCAAAATTCGCTTAATGTATAGATTCACTAGAAATGGTAATGTTTCTTTTTTGGGAAAATTTCGATTTTTGATCTGTGAGATTTGATTGCAGGTGATTTGATTGCATTTGCCTTTGAGAGTTTTAATCTTCAATTTTTGGCTACATCGAGATTTGGTTCTGAATTTTGGCATCTCTATTAGTAGTGAGGCCATTTCCTGATTTGGATCATAAAGAGTGGAGAAAAATCTTGCCTTTGTCTCCTTAGGATTGTGGCTTGATCAGGTAATGAGACTATGTGCTTCAAAATTGAGACTTGTTTGGTGAAAGAAGCGGATGAAAAAGTTTCTGTGTACAGCGAGAGGAATTAGTGGTTTCTGCTTACGAATGATATGAGAGGTTCTTGGTACAAGAGTGTTTCCTCTGTTTTTGGTCTCAGACCACGGATCAGAGGGTTGTTATTCTTCATTGTTGGTGTTGTGGCTCTAGTTACTATTTTAGCACCATTGACATCTAATTCGTATGATTCTTCGTCAAGTTCGACACTTGTGCCGAACATTTATAGTAACTATAGGAGGATAAAGGAGCAAGCTGCTGTTGATTATCTTGATCTGAGGTCTCTTTCTTTAGGGGCTAGTTTAAAAGAGTTTCCTTTTTGTGGTAAAGAAAGAGAAAGTTATGTGCCTTGTTATAACATAACTGGGAATTTGCTTGCTGGGCTTCAAGAGGGTGAGGAGTTAGATCGACATTGCGAGTTTGAAAGAGAGAAGGAAAGATGTGTAGTTCGTCCTCCGAGAGATTATAAAATACCACTTAGGTGGCCACTTGGTAGAGATATCATATGGAGTGGGAACGTGAAGATTACCAAAGACCAGTTTCTTTCTTCAGGAACTGTGACAACGAGGTCTTTTGACATACATTTTCTTCAAATTCAGTTTTCCCCATGTATATGGTTTCTGTTCTGTGATGTCTTATTTTTCATTGTCATCATTATTAGGTTAATGTTGCTTGAAGAGAATCAAATAACCTTTCACTCGGAGGACGGCCTGGTCTTTGATGGGGTCAAAGACTATGCTCGTCAAATTGCTGAGATGATAGGTTTAGGAAGTGATACTGAATTTGCTCAAGCGGGTGTAAGTATTCTTAATCTTATTATCTTACACATCAAAATTTTCAGTTCCAGCTTCTGAGATTTCTTCTGATGCTTGCAGGTACGGACTGTGTTAGACATTGGTTGCGGATTTGGTAGCTTTGGTGCTCATTTAGTGTCTTTGAAGCTGATGCCTATATGTATTGCTGAGTATGAGGCAACTGGGAGCCAAGTTCAGTTAGCTCTAGAGAGAGGCCTTCCTGCAATGATTGGCAATTTCTTTTCAAAACAGCTTCCTTATCCAGCACTGTCTTTTGATATGGTCCATTGTGCTCAATGTGGCACTACTTGGGATATCAAAGGTAATCACATCAACAGGTCTTGCAAGCGTGTCTAGTTGTTTTTGAACTTTTAAAGTTGAGATCTCCTAATATGTTTAACTTTGTTCTGATATGTTGACGTTCTGTTTGTCCCTTAAGCAGATGCAATGCTACTTTTGGAAGTGGATCGTGTTCTGAAACCCGGGGGATACTTTGTTTTAACTTCTCCCACAAACAAAGCACAGGGAAACTTACCAGATACCAAGAAAACGAGCATCTCAACACGGGTGAATGAGTTATCTAAGAAAATCTGTTGGAGTCTAACAGCTCAGCAGGATGAGACGTTTCTTTGGCAGAAAACTTCTGATTCAAGTTGCTATTCTTCTCGGTAAGTGTGATCCTGAGGCATATTCTTGGCATTTAAAGCGTAAGCTTGGCTTTCCTGTATTGATGCTTTTTCTTTCTTTTCTGGTTGGTCTAGTTCGCAAGCTTCTATACCTCTTTGCAAAGATGGAGATAGCGTTCCGTATTACCACCCATTGGTTCCATGTATAAGCGGAACCACGAGTAAACGCTGGATTTCTATACAGAACAGGTCTGCTGTTGCAGGAACAACCTCTGCCGGGCTTGAAATTCATGGAAAGTATTTCTTTGGATAACCACTTCGTTGTTTCTTTCTCATTGTTTAAATTTTACTTGATACTTTCAGAATTTAATATGTTGTTTTGGATATACTGAATACAGGTTTAAAACCGGAAGAATTCTTCGAGGATACACAAATATGGAGATCAGCTCTGAAAAACTATTGGTCCTTGCTTACACCTCTAATTTTCTCTGACCATCCGAAGAGACCCGGTGATGAGGATCCTCTCCCGCCTTTCAACATGATACGCAATGTGATGGACATGCATGCTCGTTTTGGGAATTTAAATGCCGCTTTACTCGACGAAGGAAAATCTGCTTGGGTAATGAACGTCGTCCCAGTCAATGCACGTAATACTCTTCCTATCATACTTGATCGTGGTTTCGCCGGTGTTCTACATGACTGGTGAGTGTATGTTTTTCCTTCTGTCACCTATAATAATGGTTAAAGAAGATCTTTTTAGATATTAAGCAACATTTGCAGCAAACTGAAGAATTATATCGATTTTTTTTTATTGATTCTTAAATGTTTTTGTCAACTGCGTAGGTGTGAACCATTCCCGACATATCCTCGAACATATGACATGCTTCATGCCAATGAACTTCTCACACATCTTAGCTCAGAACGATGCAGCCTAATGGACTTGTTCTTGGAGATGGACCGGATTCTTCGCCCTGAGGTTCATATATATAAACACCACTCTCTTTTTTTCCCCATAAGATCCCAAAAAATCAACTAACCAAAGTGATCTTTGTGTGATTGATTCAATAGGGATGGGTTGTTCTAAGCGACAAAGTGGGAGTAATCGAGATGGCTCGAGCACTTGCAGCTCGAGTGCGTTGGGAAGCAAGAGTCATTGATCTTCAAGATGGTAGTGACCAAAGACTTCTCGTCTGTCAAAAACCATTCATCAAAAAATAACTCAAAAGCAACATCAAAATATTATATGCTTCTTTCACCATAAACAACACTCACTACACACAGTCTTTTCACTGGTAAGTTCTCTCTTACTCTCACAGTCAAAATGTCAAATCCTGAGCTTGTAAGTAATCAAAATCTTATTTGTTTTTATTAAAACAGATCCAAATTATGTCTCCTGCAAATTCTGGAGATAAAATCAATATTTTTGTTGTTGCTCGGATGGCTTTTTAAAACTTGTGAAGGGGCTATGTAGTAAGTGGAAGCTGTAGAGCTATGAGTAGAAGAAAGAGTTTAGATTCAATATTCTTTCATTTTTCTTTTTGTCTATCTTTCTTTAATTTTTGATATTGAACAAAATTGTAGCTATATATATATTTTTCATTCATCCAATTTTTGTTTGCTCTTTAATTTTGTAAACGAGATTGTTTCTTTTTATTTTATTTTCCACTATGCATTTTTTTGAAGTTTTGAGATGTTTAGTACAATTGAGTTATATACATGAAATATCATGATGTTTGTCTTGATTCTTAAGTATCTGTATTTTATCTATGCGAGAGCAATATATTATTGCTATTTGCTACATTATGATTGATGTCAAAATCTAAAATAAAAAGAAGTACATAAAAATGGAGATGCGGGGGATCGAACCCCGTGCCTCTCGCATGCAAAGCGAGCGCTCTACCATTTGAGCTACATCCCCAATTGATTATAATCATCCATTGTTTATAATTGAACTATAATCTTGGTTTACGTTTTTGTTTTGTTTTTATGTCATTAAAGCCTATACATTTTATGTTGATGCTGGACTAACCAAATGTGCCAATTCATGCTGGGAATATTGTGTTCCCTTTAGGGTAATTCCAATTGTTGAATGCCAGAAATCTTATGTCGGTTCACAAGTATTCATATAATTAATCTAGTAGGCAAAACAAGTTTTTTTAGATTTTTGGAAACACAGATGAATATATAATTAAAACACAGGTAGCTGAATTTGAGGCAAACTAGGTTCCATGTAGAACCAACTTATAATTCATATCGATATAATATCGTACAAATTAAAATCAGAAAAACAAAAACAAAAAAAAACTTAATCCCTTTAAGACTAAAATTTTCTGAATCTATGTATAGTTATTCTAAAACCTATATACAAAAATCAAAATAGATATACAATTAATCTATATTATATACAGGCAGCCACGAATATACACGTATATTTGTGTTGGTTTGTTCGCTCATGTGTTCTGTAAAAATTATCATGCCAGAATATGCAGATAATATAATAGGATAAGTGCAATAAAGAACTTTGCCTGAAAGTTAAAGCTAATAAAAATATATTTTATATTATAAAAAGAATGTTCTTAAAAAATAGAAGGTACCTAATTCCCTCTACATATTAACCAGTCATTGTGGTATTATTCCCTTTGTGTATATAATTAGTCTTGAATCCATCATTTATTTCCTTTAAATAAACCCTTTTTTTAGTAAAAAAAAACTAATAACGTTTACCCTCCAAAATTAGAATCCGAAAATTAACTTATTATCTATTTTGACCCAAAAAAAAAGGGAAATAACAACATGAGGAAAACAAATTTTGGAAGGAAAAATAAATAATTGGTTGGTCGCATTTGTTCAAACCAATTAAAATCTTCATGTGCAAGACTCCAACCCTTAACTTTTCTAAAGATTCTTATTTAGAATCCAACTTTAGTTACCACTTTTTCTTTTCTTTTCTTTTATTTCGGGAATGTATTACATTTTGGTTAATAAATTTGGTCGAAAAGTAAAGAGTTAGTTCTTTTTTAGCATCCCATGCAAAGCACGCACAAAAGAGGATTCTCTCGTGACACGTTTCGACTAGCTTCTTAACTTTGATTTCTGTCTGAATATCCCCTTTGTCTGTATTAAATACGGACTCTCGAATATTTCTCCACTTTCTTTTTTTCTTATATTCTTCCTCTTCTTTACATGTTATTCTTGGAGATATTATATATTTTGTATAACAAGTGTCTTGAAATCGGGATGTCAGATTGGCAACCCGCAATCCGATTATTAGCCTAGTCCTGTTATACCTAAAAACCCAAAATGTTTACCAAGGTTATACACTAAAATATTCGACAAAAACTTAAAATGTGAAGCCAGTTTTTCTCAATAATGCTTATACACTAGTAAATCTATAGTGCATGGTTTTAGAAATTAGGTACGTTTTTAAAACAAGAGATTTAATAATAGAGAAATACAAGAATATACCTAAGTCACTTAAAACTTATGTCAATACTATGCATTTTTTAAAAGCCTTTTTTTTTTCTTTGTCGGCTCGCAAAAGAATTCAATTTTCTACTTTTCTGGCGTCTAAAAGAGGATAAAGATACGAGTAGTCCAAGTTACGTTCCGTTCATCGTTTATATTATTTTCATGGTTTAGAATCACAATTTGTTTGATTATTGATGTGGTCTAATATATTCAGTCACATTGTTTTGCGGTCGGTTCTGAATTGGATCTAGGTTTGGTCTGGTTCGGTCCTATAGTTTTTTAATGATCAGTTTTATAAGAAATCATTGGCATAGTTTCTCCCATATAGACCATATTTGACCTAATATATAGTAATATTTGTTTCGGATTAGAAATCCTGTTTATATCCCCTATAATACTAATCTGACTTTAACTGAACCAGGTCGGTTCAGTCTGCAAAGTTTTTGACACTACAACATCTCTATTTGTTATTGAGATCACCATTGATTTTGTAAGAAAGGAGATATATAATTCCACTCTTATTTCGAATCATAGTTTAGAGGTCGTGATGACAAGGATGTTCAAATAATTGTTATTTCTGAATTTATAGAAAGTAACTAAAAATTTCAAATTTTTGGTTAATTAACAAGAGTTAAAGAGAATAAGGTACAATGATATTTGTACTTAAGAAAATATTAGCATATAGAATAATACACCATCACTTGAATTGAAAGAACTTTGAGGAAAATATGAAATATATATGAATTGGATATCCAAAATTTTAGGATATGCATGTCGGAGGGTCTGTCCGAAAATTTGATGTGTGGCATTAGATGCCAATTGGTTGCTTGAAACTATATATTATAAAAAAAATTATAAAAGAAAAGACAAGAGTAACAAACTTTTAAAATGCGATATCATACAAAATAAGTGAGTTCATTACTTATACAGTGATGAAAAACTGATTTTATTTGATAAGATTTTAAAATTAACTTGATCTTTTTCATCATAATTTTCTCAGAATTAATATACACATGTAACACAGAGTTACAGATATTGACCTCACTGGAACAACTAATAGTAGAATATTAGAAATAAGAAACATTTTTTGTAGGATCACTCTTACTGGAGTATAATTTATTGATTGAATGCGATGTTCCGATTAATTTTAGAAATTTAATTGGTCAATGGTATAATTGATAGTAATTAGAATATATATATTTATTTCAGCTTTTTTATCTATACGTCTAGACTATAATATCGTTGCAAGCAGGTTCTAACGTCATGTGTAGATCCTTTAAGCAGTTCTTGTAGCATCACTTGCATTTTCACGATCACGTAGCCTTATTGCTTAGTTCAATTTTTATTTTCTTTGACTGTGCCTTTAGAAAGGTCTGAGGGTGATCCTACAAAAAACTAGATAACTCGATATATAAGACCACATGTCAGAAACTTGGAAGGGTTTAGTGATTAGACGACTAAAACATCATAAGCTATCCAATTAGGAAAATTAAGTACTAATAAGAGGACGAGATTCTCACATCTCAAATACACTTTACATATGTAAAGCTTATTTTTGCTTCATTAGTTTTTAGAGATTAATGTTCTAGAAATGTTATTATATGAAAGCATAGAGCAACTAAACAATTACAACTTCTAAATGCTCTCTTATTTGCCTTGAATATAAATTTGATTGGGTAGAAAAAATCTTGTATCATCAAATCAAATTGATATATCCGCCCCGAATTTGTTTTAATATGCATATATCTAATAATTAATTTGTATTACATATGTGCATCAAATATTAAACAGAAGCATTTTAGAGAATTAATTTTATCAGGTCCACAATTAGTTCATCGGTTTTCAATGAAACCTAGATACGAAAAGAAATTTTGATAAGACTTTGAATTGCAAAAACTCTTTAAAAAAGTTTAAAATATTTCTAAGTAAGAAGAATCTTCTACCTTCCTGGCCACTTCACTAAAGTCCGGTGGGAAGATTCTGCGACTCTCAAACTTCTGTCAATATTATTTACTTAAGTGAATATCTGTCCTAGTTTATGGTAATAAATTAAATCAGATATTCCCTTTCTTTCTCTTTTTTGCATCCACTAAAATTTAGAATAATTATTCAACTTTTTTAAGAAATTCAATTTACAAAAAAATATTGATCAATCGTTATCTCTGTCTCTCTCTCTCGCCGTCGTGCAACTATAAATATAAAAATCTTGTGGCCTAATATGTGCTTCTTTGATTTATATTGAATCTCAATTCCTTTTGAAAATTTAAAATAATTAACTATATAAATTAAGAAGGTGGTAGAAGAATATTTGTTTTTCTGGCAACGACTATAAATTTCCCAAAATGTACTAAAACGTTCACAATTTATTCCTTTCACATAATTGCGTTGGTGATTCCATAATTTTATTTTAACTTTGTCGAATATATAAGATAATTAAGAACCAAATACCTGAAATGTTAGCTTAGATCTATTTTTCAGTCAACATGAGCTAAGATTTATAGGAGAATTAGGAAACATATTTTATCTTAAGAATTATGAGACTGAATTTACGAAAGTATAAGCTATGTGAAGTGGTGAACCAACAAAAGCAGAATCTGAGATTAAAAACAATATATCGCTTTATTAGAAATAATTTAAAAGTTTGTATTCTTACCCATTTGTTCTTTATAACAAGTTTCCATATATTCCCTTTTGCTCTGCTGCTTTATATCTTCCTCTTTTCTCCTTTAGCCTCTCTTTTCTCTTTCTTTCATATGGAATTATACATAGATTAATTTTCTGAAGAAGTGATTAAAAACTAAGCATTATAAGAGAAGATAAAAAAACAAATCAAATGGTTACTAATTTAATGATTTTACTAATATTTACCAAGCCATAGTTTTTTATATATTAACTATTTTGTTTAAGATTCATGAAGCCATATATGGTAGCATCAAAAGCCTTGATTATAAGCTTTTTGAGAAATGAGAGTCACACATGATACACCTTTAGTAATATTGACTCATTAGAAAATAAAAATAATTTATCTTTGTTATATTTTCTCAAATTTTGCTCAAACACAAGCAGCACTTGATGTAAAACAGTTTTTTTCCGAATAATTTTACATAATATTAAAAAAAATAAAAAAATATTGACTCATTAGAGAAGAGGAACGACTTCTAACAGTAAGAAGCCTCTCACTCTCTCTCTCTAAAAAATACACCTCCTTAGTCTCTCCCTCTCTCGATAGATATATGTGTGTGTGTGTGTGTGGTGACAGATCACATTATTCCGTTCCTTTGAATTGAGCCCTCTAAAAAGGACAGGAACCTCCTTGTGATCCTCCTTGTGTCCACAACCTAACATTTTATTCCCCTTTTCCTCTATCTTCTTCTTCATTCGCTCTTCCTCTCCAAACCCTAATTTCCAAAAACCCTGAAAATCTTTGAAATATTTCTGAAGAACCATATAGCATATACATATATCATCTGAAACTTGAAGGCACCACAAATTCTTCTTGATTCCTTGATCATCTATATTATATTTATATAATCAATAAATATTCTTCCTATACAGCGAGAGAGAGAGAGTATATAAGCTATAAATATGGCGTCCTCATCAGAACTAAGCTTGGATTGCAAGCCACAAAGCTACTCTATGCTTTTGAAATCCTTTGGAGATAACTTTCAGAGCGATCCAACCACACATAAGCTTGAAGATCTTCTCTCTCGCCTAGAACAAGAACGTCTCAAGATCGATGCCTTCAAACGCGAGCTTCCCCTTTGCATGCAACTCCTTAACAATGGTACATATATCCATTTACAATATTTAGATCTACGTATATATACTTGTGTATAATATGATCTTCAAATAATCCCTTTATTACCAAAAAAAACCTAGTGAACCATTAGTTTTTTGAATTTCTTTTCACTTTTTTTTTTTTGAAAAGATCTTTATTCATTAATTTAAGAATTTATTTCATAAAAATCAGAGCTTGCTTTTGATTTCTTTGAATCACAAAACTTTTGTTTCCTCCCAACACTGAAATCAACAAAACTAACTAAAGTGATTTTAAAGGTTATAAGGTTCATGTTATATCTGTTACTTTCATATTTTAAATTACTTTACCATCTTTAATTAGTTTGATTTTTTTTTCCAGCTGTGGAAGTTTACAAACAACAACTAGAAGCATATAGAGCAAATAGTAATAACAATAACCAAAGTGTTGGTACAAGACCAGTTCTCGAAGAGTTCATACCCTTAAGGAACCAACCCGAAAAGACAAACAACAAAGGAAGTAATTGGATGACGACTGCTCAGCTATGGAGCCAATCCGAAACCAAACCAAAAAACATTGATTCAACTACTGATCAATCTCTTCCCAAAGACGAGATTAATAGTAGTCCGAAACTCGGACATTTTGATGCAAAACAAAGAAATGGCAGCGGTGCTTTTCTTCCCTTCTCTAAGGAACAATCTTTGCCTGAATTAGCTCTATCCACGGAGGTCAAGAGGGTCTCTCCGACCAACGAACATACTAATGGCCAAGACGGTAATGATGAGAGCATGATCAACAATGATAATAACTATAATAATAATAATAATAACAATTCGAACAGCAATGGAGTTTCTTCTACAACGAGTCAAAGTAATAGAAAGGCACGACGTTGCTGGTCGCCGGACTTGCACCGGAGATTTGTCCAAGCTCTTCAAATGCTTGGTGGCTCGCAAGGTACAGATACACTTATTCTAATCAACTAAGTATTAATTTGAAGTAGCTTTACCATGGTTAATCTAAAAAAATTGTCAACTAATTAAAACGATTTTTTTAGTAGACATGATATTTGAGTCACCAAATACATACATCATTATCGTATACTGCATATTTTATACATGGCTAGTATTATCATTTGTGGTTTATTCGATATTTAGGTAATAATGAATATGGTATGGCAAATTGCCATGATTTCCATTTTGCTATTTTTATTTTTTTCAAAAGGCATATTATAAAGTTTTAGTTGGCGTTTTCTATAGTTTTTTCGGTTGATAAAAAACAGTACATAAAGTGAAATTGAATATACGATAGATCAACTTGAATCAACAAAAAAAAATGAGAGATCAACTTAAGTACTTAACAATTATTCAAATATATGTAGTTAGTTTCCAAATAAATTCTAATTCTAATTCTATTTTTTTCCGGTTTAGATATGGATTTAGTTTATTAAATATAGATTAAAATAACCTTGTTAACCTAATAAAAAGTGTTTAATTTTTGAATCGAACTTGTATCCGTATTTATATGTTGGTTATATCATTGCAGTGGCTACACCTAAACAAATAAGGGAACTCATGAAAGTTGATGGTTTGACCAATGATGAAGTCAAAAGCCATCTCCAGGTAACTTAAATCACAAGTCACCACAATATGCTTTACAACTTTTTTTAACTCATATTTAAGTACTTTACTGGTGTGTTGATTTTAAACAAACAGAAGTATCGGCTTCACACTAGAAGACCAAGCCCAAGCCCACAAACGTCAGGTGGGCCAGGTCCACATTTGGTGGTCCTAGGTGGCATATGGGTTCCACCGGAGTACACCTCCGCACATGGTGGCACTCCGACTCTCTACCACCACCAAGTCCACCACCACCATACCAACACGGCAGGGCCGCCTCCACCACACTTTTGCTCCTCTCAAGAATTCTACACAACTCCACCGCCTCCTCAGCCGCTCCACCACCACCACTTTCAAACGTTTAACGGTTCATCCGGTGGCACCGCCTCTACCGATTCTACTCATCATCAGGTGACGGACAGTCCCACAGTTGAAGGGAAGTCACCGGAGAGTGGTGGTGGAGAGAGAAAAGGGTTGGCTGCTCTTAGGGAAGAATGTGAAGATCACAGCAATATTAATGGAAGTGAAATAACTCTCAAATTCTAAAAAAAATAAAGATTCTTGATTAATTAATTAGAGTAATGAGATTTTAGGGTTAGGGTTTGTGGGTGCCTACGTAACTTATTTCATTGCTTGTATCTCTCTATATATTTTCTCAGTAGAAAATGAATCACAGGAGGCAGCGAATGTTTTTATCGAACATTATGAATATCATATCATCACTTAGAAAATTCATTTTGATCATGTTACTCTTATCGTTAGATAAAAACATGTATTCAAACTGGTAATCTCAAAGGGACTATCGTGTCTGTGTTTACTTTAGTTGGTTGATTATATGAATGGATAATGTGGATTGATCATATGAACTTGTGTAGGCGTTAACTATGTGTAAATTGATTAATTCATATGGCCTTTGTTTGTGTTATCAATGATATATATGAAAATTGTAGTGATGTTAAACATTTGAGCAGCTAAATGCTATATGTAAATTAATGATTTAATCGTTGTTTCCATTGTATATATATTTAGGTTCGATCATAACACAAGTCAAAATGACTTGCCGTTTAAAATTAAGACCATCATTAAAATTAGATTGTTGGAATCTCTTTGGTATTGCGGCAAATTTTCTAGTAATTGGCAATGTATAGTCTTCTTCGGTTTTAACTATCTACTATTTGTCCACAAATATTGCATTAAACGCCACAACAAATCTGAATATTTGATTGGCCGGTATGATGCATCTTCATGTGCTAGATATGGAGTGGTGGTCCTTGGAATTTTGCTCTAAAAGTCAGCGATATTCTTTATTTTCATTACATAAACTAGTCGACGCACCACTTCTGCATTTAGTTTTTCATAATCATATTATATACTCTAATATTTGCAACCTAAGAAAAAACCATTTGATGGAAAAAAATTAGGAAAAAAGAATGTCAAAAATTTGGAAGGTGTTAGAATCATTTTTGTTATGAGACAGTATTTAGGTTGGTGTAAATCTTGGTTTGAAACTTGATTGGTACATCTCCAAACATGTTTTAGTTTAGTCAGAATAATTTTAAATGAAGAATGATAATTGATAAAAGATATATTTTCTAGAAAAGGCCACAAAGAAATCGAAACTTTATTCGCTATTTCTTCTTCTTTTAAGTTAACAAAATAAGAATATTCTCATTCAATATCGGTGGCTAATTCAGCTTACAAAAGAATTTTGACCTTTCACATCTCTTGAAAACACTTTCATAAACAAGTCCATTTCAAATTTTCATTTGTAAACTAATATAAATTATATGTGACAAACTGACCAACTAATCTAAAATTAGTAATTTAGAAATTAAGCGTTGCAAAGCATGAAAAGTTAAACGACGATCAAATCGAGACAACAGAATCTGCAGAAGAAACCATCAAAACCAATGTTGGGTTAAGTTTTGACCTGACCCTTGGGTTAATAATTACCGTTTTTAAGTATAAAATAAAAGACACCACTACCTACGAAAAAATAATTATGAATTAACTGATACAAATAGAAAGTTTTTAATTACCAAACTTCGAATGTATCGTGCACCAACCACAAAGGACTAGAGGACCAGGTCAGCATTAACTCATAGGTTATGCAAAAATTTCTATAATTTGTCAATTCCCAACTTTCATTTTCCTTCGTACATTATCAGATGAACACTAAAACATATTGATTTGCTTTTATTGAGTCTACTACCATTATGGTCTCACGATGAAATCACGACTATTAATTGGTTCTGCTTTTATTTTGACTAAGAATAATTAAATTGTACCAAACGATAAATGAAATAATTACAATTTTTAGCAACAAAAAAGAAAAAGAAAAAAACAAATGTTGAGACCATATACATTTTTGGAGTTTGGACACTGAGATTTTCAGATTCTTGTCTGTGGTTAAACCTCGGAACCAGAGAGAGATGGTATGGTCTTTATCACTCTCTTTTATTAATAAACTCATATCTCTCTCATCTAAAATCTCATCTCTTCTTCTTCTTCTTCTTCTTCTTCTTCTTCTTCTTCTTCTCCTCTGTCTTTGAAGCTATCTTCTTGGATTGTGTTTAGGAGTTAAAAACTTGCTTTGGTCCATCATGAGATTGCTTCTTAGTCTCTTGTTTCTCTTGGCTTTAACCACCTACTCAAGTAAGCTTTTTGTTCAAAATGATTCTCTGTTCTTGAGGTTTCAAACAAAACCAACTCTCTCTCACTTTCTCTGTTTCTAGGTGCAACTTATTGTCTATGTAGAGATGGTGTTGGAGAGAAAGATCTTCAAACATCGATAGATTATGCATGTGGAGTTTTAAAAGATTGTAATCCTATTCATGAGAAAGGTCCTTGTTATCAACCAAACACCATCAAGAGTCATTGTGATTGGGCGGTTAATACTTATTTCCAAAGATTTGGTCAAATCTCTGGAAGCTGTAATTTCTCAGGAACTGCTACTACCAGCCAAAATCTTCCTTCAAGTAAAAACCAAAATCTCTGAAACCTAAATTTGTTGGTGTTATGATGCAATCTTTTTGATGTTTTCCTCTGTTCTTTTGCAGCTGTGGTTACTGGTTGCTTATATCCTTCAAGTCCAGGGTATGTTTGTTTCAAGATTTGGTAAAGAGATTGTTTGGTTAAAACTTGTCTTTCTTTATGTAACGTGACTTAGAAGTTTGGTGTTCTTTTACCTGTTTTGTCTTCCACAGAAGTGCAGGGACAACTCCCACGACAGGTACTCCTTCAGGAACACAGACGTTTCCGGGACCTCCTGCGTTTGGTCCGGCCGGAGATTTTGATCCTTCAGGCAATAATGGTGCTCCGAGTTTGTTCATTTCAATCGCTCTCTCACTTGGTTTCTCCGTCGTCATTGCGTTTCTATAAAAGGCTAGTGAGTGATTAAGAAAGTGAGGCTGACGTTTTGGATGTATGGATGAGATTTTGTCACGTGTGAATGCAAGTTCTTTGAGGCAGACATCCATTTAGTGGTTGGCTTTGTTGTTTAGGCTATTTTAATTTTATTTCATGTATGTAAGAAATGATCTAATGGAATCTTTCTATAAGTGTTTACATGCAGAGTAAATAGAACATGTAAACATAAGTAGAATGCAAACAATATATAGGAAGTGGTAGAGTTATGTCTAAGAGATGTTGTGGTGACTGGTGAGGCAAAAGTTTTATTTCGATATGAACCTGACTTGATATTTTTTTTGTATCTATTCCAGCTTTGAATCATTAGAGACAAACTTATTATTCATGTTGTTCTATATCTTAAGTTTGAAAAAACATATAAACCTCAAATCAAATTTAAATATTAGATTAGCGGTTTTAAAACAAGACCAAAGATTTCATACATATACGTGCTAACTATTAGGGCTATTCTCTCATATTGGAAGTTAAGTATGATTTTAATCTTCATTCATTGCCAATTATTTTGAGTTGGAAGCCCACAATCTAATATGATATCAAAGCCCGAACATATCGAGATCAGTGGTTAGAAAAACCATCATTTCGGAGAGACGTTTTAGGATAATGTCCCACATTAGAAGTTGAGTAAAATATAAAGTGATATATATATAAGATATGAGTCTCTCCACTTATTAACAATTGATTTTGAGTTGGAAGCCCACATTCTAATACTAACGTACACCTAAATACTTTCTATATCAAAAAATCAAGGTTACTAAAACTTATTAACACACAATTTAGTAATTTACTCATAATAAGCCCACATATAAATCAAACCTATAGAGTGAAAAAATTTACGGGTCGGATTTGCAATATTTGCATCAAGATTTAAGATCATCAGCGTTGTTTTCACCGTATGTTAGTTATCTCGAAGATTTAGAGAATTATCACTGTTTTTATCTTCGATATTCAAATCGTTGTTTTCATTGTTATTATTCCTTAAATAATTGTTTCCACCAACAAAAATCTATATAAAAACAAAACATATTATAATTATATACTTTTTCATGATAAACTATTGTATAATATAACTTATTTTATGATTTCTATCAAAAAATAAACCTTTTGTCCCACCATGTACCTTTAGTTCAATCCTAATTTACATATATATATATATATATATGTATGTAATAAATTGGTACTAACTTGTCTAAGATATATTTTTTTCTTTTTTTTTTCAAGACTTAACTAGTAATCTCTATTGTATTTTTTTCATATTTATAACAAGCTAATACAAATTATTTAGTTTGATACTGGAAAAATATAGTATTTGTTTAATATTTGAAGATTTGTTTTAAAAAAAAAGTTATAATGAAATATAAATTTTGGAAGATTACTCCCACATCTAAAAAAATACGATCCATTGATTCTCCTCTATTCAACGGTTCGATATCAATTACACACACGAAGTTAAACTCTTCCCTCCCACACCTTATAAAACCCTATACATGAAAAAAACCTTCATCTTGAAAAAACCCCTTTCCAAGTTTTGCAATTTCCACTGAACAGAAAACTTTCCCGGTTAAGCAAAATTCGCCATGGATGCTCAACAACGGAGAACTGATATTCCTCGAGCACCACCGGTCGGAGAACCCGGTGGCGATATATCTTCGATTCTCATTGCTTTCGGTGTTTTCGCTGCAATCGCCGCCTTGGTATGATATCTCCTCTCTTCTCGTTTGATCTCTGTGTTCAGATTAGATACACGTATCATCACAAACTGAATCGGTTCTCTTAAATGTTTCATCTTTCGATTCTGAGTCAACCCTTTTCTAAATGTGTAAGCTTTGTATCTGAAGTTGACTTAAAGCTGATGACTTTGTATTCTTCTCGACCTAGATTTCACTTGTTTCTTTTTAGATTTTGGATTAGTGTAGTGTAATGTCACAAGTACACTTTTTTAAAACCTATTTGAGTGACACAAAACTCTAAAGACACTCGCTTTGGGTTGTATTTGTTAAAGATTTTGTTTATGGAATGGACTATCATCAGGTTATGTTTCCCTCATCGTTGGTGCACCAAGTTCCTGAAGGTCACGTTGGAGCGTATTGGAGAGGTGGTGCTCTTCTAAATATAATCACAGAGCCAGGTATTTATGATCCCTTTTCGTAGTTTCATTGCGATTTCATTCTTTTGTTAGTTGGAATTAACTTTTGTGTGTTTCAGGTTTTCATCTGAAGCTGCCTTTCATAACCAACTATGAGCCTGTTCAAGTTACTCTACAGACAGATCAAGTGAGTTTTCTACCATAAAAAGCTTGGATGTGTTTAGATTGTAGTTTTTTTTACTAATTGATTCTCTACTCTTAGGTGAGGGATATACCATGTGGTACCAAAGGAGGTGTCTTGATTACCTTTGAGAAGATAGAAGTAAGTGTCTTAAGATTTGCTTTTCTGCTGGCATCACCATTGCTTTTTTAATCTTAATTATATGTATTGATCAGATTAAACATGTTTACAGGTTGTTAATCGACTACGTAAGGATTTTGTTTATGACACTTTGCTTAACTATGGTGTGAACTATGATAACACATGGATTTATGACAAGATTCATCATGAGATCAACCAGTTCTGTAGCTCTCATTCACTTCAGCAAGTCTACATTGACATCTTTGACCAGGTACTTGACTATAATTTAAACATATAAACTTTTTGATCTTAACAGTTTGGAAGCTTAAGCTCATGTCATTGACTGGTTCATGTTTTTGATCCATATGGAGTGACGTTTCCTTCCTCTTTTTAGGAAAACAGCAGTGATTAAAGCTTTCTTTAGATAGTTTTCTAATTGCGTCCAAAATCTGGAAAGTTTACGATGATTTCCGCTAATTCATTTGATCACATGTGTTTCAGATTGATGAACGAATGAAAGATGCTCTTCAAGCTGATTGTACACGTTATGCTCCAGGAATTGAGATTCTTAGTGTGCGTGTCACCAAGCCGAAAATTCCAGAGAGTGTAAGGCGTAACTTTGAGCAAATGGAAGAGGAACGTACCAAGGTAAATTCCTTTTGAACCTTGTCCTTGGCAATTCAATCTGCACTGGTTTGCTCATATCATCAATTCCGTTATAATGGACTCTGGACGCTTTAAGATTGCTTATACAATTGGAATGAATGATTTTGAAGGTCTTGATTGCTATTGAGAAACAAAGAGTTGCTGAGAAAGAGGCAGAGACAAAGAAAATAATGGCCATTAGTGAAGCTGAGAAGAACGCCAATGTAAGCAAGATTCTGATGCAACAGAAGTTGACTGAGAAAGACAGTTCAAGGAGAGAAGCTGATATCGAGAATCAGATGTACCTTGACCGTCAAAAGAGTCTCGCGGATGCAGATTACTACCGGTAATAGCCCGTCTTTTTTTCCCATTTAGTTTCCTTATGAATCAAACAAACAAAGAACATATACAGAATAAATGGCTCTAATGTTTAAATTTTTCCCCTGATCAATGTCCTTAGTGTACTGAGAGAAGCTGAAGCAAATAAGTTGAAGCTCACCCCTGAATTTCTTGAACTCAAATTCATCGATGCCATTGCTCGTAACACCAAAATATTCTTCGGGGACAAGGTTTTACTCGACTCTATCTCATTTCTGAATTCACATATCTCGTGTCTTATCTCTGTTCTGCTGTTCTGAAGAAAGTATATCTCTTAACTGTGCAGGTACCTAACATGGTGTTGGATCAAAGGCTGCTTGGGAATTTCCTCAATCATTCGACAAAAGACAAAGATGGAAGCTTGGAAATGGCCACTGATACATAGACTAGATGTTTCAGTCCCACAAAAACAAATTTTCTTTTGTTTTTATTGCATAACATAAAACACTTATCAGTGAAATTTGGAAGCTTCTCCCGTAGCTTTCATTTAGTTGCAACCCAGTCTCCTAGTAACCATGTTTTTGTCTAAAAAGAAATCTCATTAAGACTAAGCTAATTCGGTGTAACACTTTAGCCATTTTATCAGATTCAATGCTCCACAAAATATTAAAAATGACTAAGAGATTCTCTGTCAGTTTGAGATTCAAAGTCCAAACATATCTGAGCTCATTTTGGTCTTATTAGGCTGAAAATGAATGTGTCTTGAAATCCTTCATTGACATTATCTTTTGATATACACATGTAACCCTCTCCATACAACCGTCAACAACACACATGCAAAAACAGAGAGAGGAAATGCAGGGTTGGCCAAACATTGTCCAAGAAGATCCGGTTTAGATAAACCGAGAATGCATCCAAAGCGGTGGGGTAAACCGGGTAAGAGGCAAAGTCCATAAATGTTACAAGAAAAGAAAGTGTTTTTGTGTTAAAGAAGAAGAGTAGAAATGTATGTGGTTGAGAGCAAAGCAGGAGCTATAGGATGTATGATACTCTCATTGTGTTGTTTGGGAAGTTGGCCAGCGATTCTGACTCTATTGGAGAGAAGAGGTCGTCTTCCTCAACACACGTTTCTTGATTTCGCAACCGCGAATCTCTTGGCTGCAATCGTGATAGCATTTTCGCTCGGTGAGATTGGGAAAAGCACGTTTCTAAAACCTGACTTTACCACTCAGCTACCTCAGGTTTGGTTCGTTCTATATACTTCTTGAGATTCCTGATAAAGTTTATACGAACTTGATTGGTAATATGAGGTTTTTTACAGGATAATTGGCCGTCGGTATTGCTTGCAGTCGCAGGCGGTGTGCTTCTTAGCATCGGGAATTTAGCGACTCAATACGCTTTTGCGTTTGTCGGTTTATCGGTTACTGAAGTTATAACCGCAAGCATTACCGTCGTCATTGGTATACTTCCTTTGGTTTGTGATGAATCAAAAACTTATGTTTCTATGGTTTCTTGCGTATCACGGTTGAATTTTATAGGTACAACATTGAATTATTTCTTGGACAACAAGATAAACAAAGCCGAGATCCTCTTCCCTGGCGTAGGTTGCTTCTTGATCGCTGTTTTCCTAGGCGCTGCGGTTCATGCTTCTAATGCAGCTGATGTCAAAGAGAAACTCAAGTCTTTACCTAGCGAGTATAAAGCTGAGACAAACTAAGATGTTGCTCTTTCTTTTGCCTTTGTTCCATGTTTTAAAAATGTTTTAACAAAACTCTGATCTTTTTCAGAGATTTATATTCTTCTATTGAAAATGGTGAAGACAAGCCTGAAATAGGTAAAACCTATATATATATTGATTTGTGTGAAGATATATGCAAAGCAAAGGAATGAAAATTCAGTTAAAATTAGAAACTTTTGGTGGAACTTTGATCAAAGTTGTGATGTTTTCTTGTTTGTTCTTACCATGAACAGAGAAAACTGATGTCGAATCTCAAGAGAAACTCGCGGAAAAGGCGAAAGCAGGGACGGCAGGATTCTATGTAGAGCTAGAGAACAAAAGAGCAATCAAGGTTCAATTACAATGACCAAGAGAAAAACCTTTAGCAAGATTACGTAGCAAAGGAGAGTATACAACTACTCTCGGTGCTTAAAACCTCATCAATGCGCAGGTCTTTGGAAAAAGCATAATGATCGGACTATTCATAACGCTGTTCGCGGGAATCAGCCTTTCTCTATTCTCTCCTGCATTCAACTTGGCAACAAACGATCAATGGAGTACATTGCCAAAAGGCGTACCTAAGCTCGTTGTCTATACCGCCTTTTTCTACTTCTCAATCGCGGGTTTTCTCATTTCTTTGATTCTAAACCTCATCTTTCTTTACCGGCCAATGGTAGGCTTAGCGAGATCATCGCTTAAGAAGTATATATATGACTCCAAAGGTAGAGGTTGGGCGGTTTTCGCTGGATTCTTGTGCGGGTTTGGTAACGGTTTGCAGTTCATGGGAGGTCAAGCCGCTGGATACGCGGCTGCAGACTCTGTCCAGGTTATTTTTTGCTTCTTCAAATTTAGTAATCTCAAAGTTTACATTTTGGTTTTTGCAAGTACATGAGCTCTGTTTTTGGTTTAGGCACTTCCTCTTGTAAGCACATTTTGGGGTATAGTTTTGTTCGGAGAGTATCGAAAATCGTCGAAGCGAACTTATGCCCTTTTAGTTAGCATGTTGGCCATGTTTGTGGCGGCCGTAGCTATTCTTATGGCCTCTTCCGGTCACCGGAAATGATGATCTTATCATAGTTGTATTATACATGTAAGATTATAAGTGAATGAAGAATATATGTTCTGTTTCAAAAATGTTATGTTTTTTCATTCTAATTGGAGAAACATAATTTTTTCGTTTCGTCTCTACTTAAATGAATATTCAATGAAAGAAAGGAGAAAGAAAAAGAAATGTTAGGTACTTGTCTTTTTCCAGAATTAATTTCTCTAGTATAAACGAAAATATTAGAAAGGTCAAAAAGTATCCAAAGATTGGAACCTCACTATGAAGATTCCAAGGCAAATCAAAAATTTTGTATATCAATTTGAGTCAATGTTCAGTATCTTTACATTCTCTGGACAAAAGATCTAAAAGATATGTGGTGGAAACTCTCTTGAACTTATTTGCAGAAGTGATATTATCCTCTGTTCTTGCAGAACCTAGCAAAGGTAGTGTCTTTTTCATATACCTATTTTGGATGATTTGGTTCTACTTATCTTTTAAATCTCAAACTCTCTTGTCATGAATAGTTTATGGACATATGTATCTTCCATCAACATGAGAAACAATCAAGAATCTTCTCTAGTCTTATGTGGATTGTTTATCTGCTTTTAAGGATTAGATAATTCTGAAATTCTCCAAGCATATCTTTTGCCTAAACCAACATTTTTGCTTGCAGGGCTGATCCATTTAGAGCCCGAGAATATGTATCTAGTGGAGAGCAAAGGAGGTGCCATAGCTTGTATGCTTTTAGCCTTACTATCTCTAGGGACTTGGCCAGCAGTTTTAACACTTTTAGAGAGACGTGGCCGTCTTCCTCAACACACCTATCTTGATTACTCCATCACTAACTTGTTGGCTGCTATTATTATAGCTTTCACTTTTGGTCAAATTGGGTCTACAAAACCCGATAGCCCAAACTTCATCACTCAGCTTGCTCAAGTATACTTAAATCACTTTTGGAGATACATGCAAAGAGAAAGTTATAATTTGTTGTTGAGAAACCACTTATTTTGTAGGATAATTGGCCGTCTGTTATGTTTGCAATGGCGGGCGGTATCGTGCTTAGCCTCGGGAATCTATCAACTCAATATGCATGGGCTTTAGTAGGCTTATCAGTTACAGAAGTCATCACATCAAGCATCACTGTAGTCATAGGTTAGATCATGAAGTTATATACTTTGGTTTGAAAGTGGTTAGTTTACAATTCTTGTTTTCTAACTTTCAGGCTCAACCTTGAACTATTTCTTGGATGATAAGATCAACAAAGCCGAGATCCTTTTCCCCGGTGTGGCCTGTTTCTTGATCGCGGTTTGTCTTGGTTCAGCAGTTCATAGATCCAATGCAGACGATAACAAGGCCAAGCTAAGAGACTTTGAAACGGCTAAGCAAGAGTAATCAAGATTCAGTCTCTCACTTTATTTTCCTAAACAATCTGTTTTCTTACTAATATCCCAATCTTGTCTCATCCAGAGCTTCAGGTCCATCTACCGAAATAGGAACAAACTCATCAAAAGACCTGGAGACTAATGTTACGACAAAACCTAAAGAAGGGACAGCAAGATTTCTTATAGAGCTTGAGAACACAAGAGCCATAAAGGTAATGGTTTCTTCAAGTCCATATACTTTGAGAAGTTGTTAAAATTCATTCTTTAAAATTGCAGGTGTTCGGAAAACGAAAGATAATCGGACTAGCGATTACTTTCTTCGCAGGTCTTTGTTTCTCCCTCTTCTCTCCAGCATTTAACTTAGCCACTAACGATCAATGGAACAGATTGAAACAAGGAGTGCCAAAGCTAGTCGTTTACACAGCATTCTTCTACTTCTCTGTTTCTTGTTTTATCATTGCATTGATACTCAACGTTGTATTCCTCTACTATCCTGTTCTTGGTCTTCCAAAATCTTCTTTTAAAGCTTACTTAAATGACTGGAATGGTCGTTACTGGGCCTTTTTGGCGGGGTTTCTTTGCGGTTTTGGAAACGGTCTTCAGTTTATGGGCGGTCAAGCCGCAGGATACGCGGCTGCTGACTCCGTTCAGGTTCATATATTCACATTTCTTTCAAAATATTTTGGCAAAATTCAAGAATCAATCTTTATGGTTTTGAGTATTTTGTGTCTTATAGGCTCTTCCACTTGTGAGTACATTTTGGGGAGTGGTTTTGTTTGGAGAATACAGAAGATCGTCACGGAAAACTTATCTACTTCTCTTCTGTATGTTGTTTATGTTCATTTCAGCTGTTGCAGTTCTCATGGCTTCTTCTGGACATAGAAAGTAAAAACTCAATAGATATAAAAATGTAAATTAGTTTGTCTATTTTTCATAAAATGAATATAGTTTACATGTATCACTTGTCATGAGTCTAGATAATAGTTGTTTGTCACTTTTTTTAACTTTCAATCGTGAGATAAACTCTTTTTATCAAAAATGAAATGACCAAAAAGTCTCTGAAGATGACACACGCTTTAGAATTTCCATATAGGTGAAAGAGAAGTAGCCACCGGAGATAGAGGGATGATTGATATGGGGATAAGCAGAACGTCGACAGTTTTGGAGGCTTGGACAAACCGTAGACGGAGACGGCACCGTGTGGACTGTCTTAGATCAATGGAAGAAATGTTGGCTCTGAAACGGAATAGCAGAACGAATGAGCAAGACAGAGTACTCTGGAAAGGAAAGAATGGTGTGTTCCGGCCAACGTTGTCTACCAAGGACACTTGGAATCACACACGCACAACGGCGAACAAGGTTTCTTGGCACAAAAGGGTCTAATTTGCGCAAGCTACACCGAAACATGCGTTTTGCATGTGGTTAGCGGTTCACAATAGGCTCTCCACGGGGGATAGGATGCTTCAATGGAATAGCGGGGTCAATGCAACGTGTGTCTTATGTAACCATGAGCTTGAAACCAGAGATCACATTTTCTTTTCATGTGGCTATGCAAAAGAAATATGGGAACCTCTGGCCAAGAATCTTTTCAGATCGAACTACTCAACGGACTGGCTGGCATTCTATCATCACTTGTGTTTCTAATCAGTGGCGGGACAAGGTCGATGGCTTACTTGCTAGATACGTGTTGCAGGCAACGATATATACCATTTGGCGGGAACGTAACGAGCGCAAACATGGCACTGGTCTCAACTCAGCTAATCGACTTATCAAATGGATTGATCGACACATTCGCAATCAACTTTCGGTTCTTAAAATCAGTGGAGATCATCGATATAACAAGGGTCTCCAAGTATGGTTCACATCAAGAGGGATAAACTGAGAAAAGTTCTTATGATTTCTCATTCAAATTCTTAACTTACTATCAAAAATAGTTGCACAAACTGTAAAAATGTTATGTTTTCTTTTTGAATCTAATTTAATATTAAATTCAAAAAACAAAAAAAAGAAAAGAAAGAGAAGTAGCCACCCACATGTACGATCTCTATACTATTATTTGTGCAATGTTGTTAGCAAAATAACCAAATGTTATTTGCCATTGAAAAATATTTCAGTTCGCATTTAATTACTCTTATTTAAAATGACAAAAATTATATATTCCATACATTCAAAGTCATTATTTAATTTTACAAACTATTGAAGCATAGCAGATCCCATGTATAATGGCATAAAACAACAAACATCTATAACGTTCTTTAAACCAAAATTGATATCCATAAATAATTTACAGATATTTGAGTTTTATGTGAAAAAATAAATATTAAGCATTCATATATGATAAATTCGAAAATGCGTTGTTGCTATATTAAAGAAACAATTTAGTGAAATAAAATTATTGTTAAGTTTAAATTTATTATATTAAAGATTTCACACTATCTTCTAAAACAATATAGACTAAAATATATGCAAACCGTTTACTGTATATTTTACATTCAATAATTTAGAAAATAATTTCTATATATATAATAGCAATACTTGAATGTGTATACTGTTTTATATGGATATTTATTATTGTTTTATAAACTTATTCAATATTTGATTTGTTTTGTTTTTTCTTTCGAAAAAACATATATGAATATGATCCAACGGATTTTAACATTAGATGGATTACTGTAAGATCGTCAAATTTAGTGATCTGATTGCGGGATTACATTGGAGTATGACACAATAAATTTAATATATAAAATTATGCTTTTAAATTTTGTGATTGATGTGATAGACGTGATGCTTTGAAACTAGGAGGACACTTGTGTTTATATGTCTACGAATCTAATTCATTTTGATGTTATATTCTACACAGATATCACATATGTATTTGAAGCCTCTACTTACGGTTGGCTCAATGCTGCCTAGTGGACTACTCTATTTAACAACCATTACCTATTCAATGCAGTTAACAGATAAATCCCCGTCCATAGACAAAACAAAAAATAAGAATTTGACAAAAATAGATTAGAATTATAAATAAACAAAACCAAGATAGCTAGATGATTTGTTGTGAAATAAGATTAAACAGCGCAAATAACAAGCACAATGAAAAGGGAATGATACACTCATTAGATTTTCATGTGACTCCTTTCCTTTTAATGAGAATGCCGGAAATAGAAGGGATGGTGCGTGTGGTTGCATGTTTCTTATTATTATTACTAGGTGATCATCCGCGCTACGCCGCAGTCTTTCGGATTATTTTGTATCGTTTAATTTAAATAATTTTATTTATCTAATCATTCACTAATACAATAAGAAATTATTTTTAGTATTAAAATATATTTTTTCTAACAACATTCTCAATATTTCATCATACACATAATTCATAAACAACGTTCACTTTAAACCAATTTAACAGAAGTTAGTCTTCGATTCTAGAAATCTAAGAATTTGATGATGAAGCTTCGTACGTATTATGCACCTTCGGAGATTTATTATATAAATATCAATTTAAGATAATAACCTACTCAAATCATTAATTAATCCACGATTATTATATACTCATACTTTGAGTTTGGATTACAAAAAAAAATCATTTTTTTTAATATCAATTTTTTTAAATATGTAAAAATAAATAATATGTAAAATTAAATAATAAATATATCATTAACCTATAAATTAGAAGTTGAAGAGCTTTTATTAATTATTTAATAGACACATGGCAAATACTAAAGTGATGATGTGTCAATCATATGGAGAGAGTTGGCCAACTTTCATATATATGATTTGGCAAAAGATCTCAAAATCTAGATTCTCTATTTTTGTAGGGAAACAATTTTTTTCATAATCTTCAAAGGGTTTAAAAAGCAATTTTGGAAGAATTAAAACCACTTTGAAAACCACAACTATTCAAAACCATAATTTCCTTGGAAAAATAAAGATTTTCATAAAAACCTCAAAACCATGGTTTTTAGTTTCTTTTAGAAACTTGGAGAAATCACTAGAAAACTAGTTTCCCAAAATTTTAAATAAAAAAATCATTTTTTAGAAATCTTTGTAAAAACTACCTTGGTCCATTGGTTAACCAAGTATTAAATAATTTTTCTAGACCTAGAGGACCGCTTAAAACTAGTAAAACATTGAATGCCAATTGTGTGAAAGAAAACCCATTCCATGCTTTGCTCTCAATGGATATATAACCATGATTCATTTGAACATGTGATTTGCTTTCCTCCATATAATACTGAGGACATCGAATTGTCATGTCATTGTCACATCCATATGAGTCAGGAGACTTATTAGAGTCCAACCATTTGCATTCAATTATTGTTAGTAGCAGAGACCCCATCATCACTTTCACGCTCTACATCTACGCTTACAAAAACACTCTTCTTATCTTCTTCTCATCGTCTTCACTCATCTCTAACGTTTCTTTCTATCTCTAATCCAAGCAACAATATGGATTCCGTAATCGCTTTCGACAGATCTCCGATGTTTCGAGTCTACAAGAGTGGCCGCATTGAGCGTCTCTTAGGAGAAACAACCGTCCCACCATCTCTTACACCACAAAACGGTGTCGTCTCCAAAGATATCATCCATTCACCGGAGAAAAACCTCTCCCTCCGCATCTACCTACCGGAGAAAGTCACTGTTAAAAAGCTCCCAATCCTCATCTACTTCCACGGTGGTGGTTTCATCATAGAAACAGCTTTTTCTCCACCCTACCACACTTTCCTCACATCCGCCGTCGCGGCCGCTAACTGCTTAGCAATATCAGTAAACTATCGCCGTGCACCGGAGTTTCCGGTACCTATTCCGTACGAAGATTCATGGGATTCACTCAAATGGGTGTTAACTCATATCACAGGAACCGGACCGGAAACTTGGATAAACAAACACGGCGATTTCGGAAAAGTGTTTCTCGCCGGAGATAGCGCCGGTGGAAACATATCTCATCATCTAACGATGCGAGCGAAAAAAGAGAAGCTTTGTGATTCTTTAATATCAGGGATAATCTTGATTCATCCATATTTTTGGAGTAAGACTCCAATTGATGAGTTTGAGGTTAGAGACGTGGGGAAGACGAAAGGTGTTGAAGGAAGTTGGAGAGTCGCAAGTCCGAATAGTAAACAAGGAGTTGATGATCCATGGCTCAACGTTGTCGGATCGGATCCATCCGGATTAGGTTGCGGGCGGGTTTTGGTAATGGTAGCTGGAGATGATCTGTTTGTGAGACAAGGTTGGTGTTACGCGGAGAAGCTGAAGAAGAGTGGATGGGAAGGTGAAGTTGAGGTAATGGAGACTAAAAATGAAGGTCATGTTTTTCATTTGAAGAATCCTAATAGTGATAATGCTCGTCAAGTCGTGAAGAAACTTGAAGAGTTTATTAATAAGTAATATTAATGAGTACGTTTGTCGAAGGAGATAACAATAACTAATGAATAAATTGGTGTATTTGTCACTGATTACATATAGAATTATGCTATCACATTTAGGGTTAAAGCCAAGAGGAGTCAGTTAAAGTTTCAGTTACTTTTCTTTCAAGTAACTGATAGAAAGACGATTAATTGTATTAGTTTGTGGTAAATAAATGGTTTGGTTTGAATATTATGTGGTGCAAACTTATATACAGTACATGTAAATTAGTAAATGTAAATTTATTTTTAGTTAGTTTCCTATTTCGTTATATTTACGTATATATAGAATAGGAAAAGTTTTTAAAAAAAATTTTAGTTAGTTTCCCTGTTTCGTTATATATACATAGATATGGTCTATACTCTATAGAATAGGAAAAGTTTAAAGATTTAAGCTTGTAATAGTTAGTAAACAAAAAAAAGGAAAAACATTAAGGGGGTGTTATTGGTTCCTAATTTACCAAGAATTTTGATGACTTTGATAAAATCATAGATAATAAAGAAATGGAAGATTCTAAATTATTCTTAGGGGGTATATCCAATTATATTTTGAGTGATTTGAGTTATTTTGAGTTTTTATATGAGTTTGAAGAATTTGGGTGAATTTAAAGAAGTTGTTATGATTTATTGTAAAATCTTCTCAAATTCCACCTAAAACCATGAGATTTAAAATTCTATATTTTTAACTAAGGAAATTAACTAAAATTCACTTAAGTCTCTTAAAGTCACTACAAATTCAATCCTTAAAATGTTTTCAATAACAAGGGATTTTTAAGTAAATTCACATACTTTTGGAGGAACTACAGAGCGACAGGGAAGAATTCCCATGCTTTTTTTTATCATTAATTTCTCGTAATGCAAATGTAAAAGCGGATAACTTAGCGCGAAAAGTTCGCACTGAACCGTTTCATATAACTTATGTAAACAACATTCCTCAGTTTTGGCTCGTTTGAGTCCTAATTATAATCGGATGACAAAAAAAAAAAAAACAAGGGATT
>Ga0041059_1000496_pt1 | contig 29825 bp, 22 predicted proteins | sample AraColnosormetaG_FD_56232 | JGI IMG/M metagenome (GOLD analysis project Ga0041059, IMG submission 56232) | Arabidopsis roots microbial communities from North Carolina, USA - Col MF nosort | ecosystem: Host-associated > Plants > Roots > Unclassified | place: USA: North Carolina | collected... | reverse complement strand
CTCTCTCTCTCTCTCTCTATATATATATATATATATATATTCATTTGTGTGTGTCACATTTTTTATGCTTGCAAATAGATAATCCAATCTCTCTGATCCTTTGAAATTATGCAGAAAAAAAGCAAGAGGTCCTGCTCGTCAAAACAACAATACATGATATTATGAACAAGATGATTCGGGTTTGTTTATTGCACTTAATTCTCTCTTAGCTGTTTTGGTTTTGAATATCTGTACACTCCCCCTGGTCTTTGAAACTTATTTGAGGATTTTTCTTTCTATGCAGGAAGTCCCAATAAAAAATCCTGTGTACTTAATGCTCGGTGCTTCATTTGGCTCAGCAGCCAAAGGAACTGGGCTCAAGGCTCTTGAGTTTGCTCTCTCGACGTGTGATTCAGTGGATATGTATGGATTCACAGTGGATCCAGGCTATAAAGAGTGGTATAAAGTCTACCTATATTTATTTTGTCTTGCTGTCTACTTACTAACCATGTTTATTTCTGTTTATCAACCATGGTTTACGTTTAATCTCTTGTAATATTCTTTCAGGACAAGATATTTTTCAGAATCCCGACAAGGACATACTCCTTTGCATGGAAGAGCTTACTACCAGATGATGGAATGCTTGGGTGTAAGTCTCTGGTTTCCCATCATTCTTTATTATCCAGTTATCCAATACTAGTTGTTAGATGGCAATAACCACTTGATGTGTTTAATAGATTTGCATTGGCTTATTATAGAGATTCAGAGATCTCTTCAAGGTTTTTGGTTTTAACTTGGTTCTCTCTTTTTTAGCTCATTAAAATACACTCTCCCATGAGAGCTGATCCAAACCGTGTCGTGAAATGGGTGCCAAGCCGCAGTACAATTAGATCTGCAAGAATTGCAGCAGAAAAGCTCTTAAGGTAATCATCAATAACACAGTTTCATCTTCTTTCTTTGCCAAAATCTATCAATTCTCTAATAATAAAAACCATTCTATGTGCAGGAGAGTTGGAGCAGGATCTGCAGATCCATTAGCTTCATGCTCCATAGTAAAGAAGAGAAACAAAAACAAGCGTCCAATGGTCTCACACCTCAGAAAACCTGTGAGCGACCATCAAAAATTTGTGAGAAGCACGAGCATGTACCCAGTGGAGCACAGTCCAGGACATGGTCAGCTTTGCATTACACCAGCTGACTAAGAAACTGCATATCTAGGAATTGATTTATCACCATACACACTAAAGCACAAAACAGGACGACGATACATTCCTTCAAAAACAAGTCCCTCTGCTTTTGCGCCATTGTTAGGAGTTGAAGATCATCAAGGTGACAGTTATATGCGTAATCTCTCTAGGTTAGGTTTAATTCTTTTGTTATCTATTTTTCCGGAATTTTCTTCACCAGAGATGTAGGTAAAATCATAGAGGACTGAAAGAGAACAAAGCTAGAAATTGATTATGTCTAATTTTAGTACATAAGCAAATGTTATGTTCTTTGTTCTCTTTTCTTGCCTCCTCTAGTCCATGTCTTACCTTGTACTAGTCACAAAATTATATTAAGCAGAATAGTGTAAAGCAGTTGGTCCTCTCTTTGTTTCTACTTTCTACGAGCTGCATGAAGAGGAAACGAAATGGAATCTGTCAGTGAAATCTGAGAAGTCCTAAAAGACAAGGAAAAGGGAGCTTAGAAATTACCTGAAGGATCTTTTTGAAACAGAAAGGTAGCTGAAGCAGGATGTTTCATCTCTCAGCGGCTCGAAATTCCCCTCCTATATGTTCGTTAGAAGCTTGGATCAGTTAGAACTTTTAGAGGCCAAACCTTTAATTCCAAATATCATCTAGTGCTTCAATACACAAATGAATATAATAAACTCCAACCTTGGCCAGAGAACATCGTTAGGAACCGAATAGTTATCAGAGCAGCTTCAGCAGATTCTTGTAGAAAAAGGTCCAACGATTCTAGTCTACAACCATCAGTCTGTAACCAAACATATAATTAAAATTAAATGGATGCTACAACAGAAGCATGACTAAAGAGTATCTCTCTTGCTTACCAATATCTCAGCAATGTATTGTCAGGTACCAAATCCAGTCGTCTGATTTTTCTTGCAAGGATTAAAATGTTTTCTTTGAGTTCTAGAAGGCTCCAGTGAAGAAGACCCACAAGCCAAGCTTCCATCTGTTCACAAAATTTCTGTATATTCACCGGAGTTGATCCTTCTTCTATTCATACAGAGAAGCAAATGGATTCACAGCAAAATTGAACAAGTCTGATTTGCTATATGGTAAACTGATCATGGGCTCTCACGATGTCATCGAGAATAAAACAATTAATCAATACACTCCATGTAGCAATACTTGGGACGATCCCTGCACTTATCATCCTCTCAAGAAGAATCACTCCATCCTCCCTACAATTAGATCTGCATAGACCCCAAATCACGTTTGTGTAAGAGATTACATCAGGCCGCCACTTTCTTCTTCCACATGAAACTAGATCCAACATCTGGGCTGCCCTCTCAGCTTTGCCTTGTTTGCAATATGCTAATATTATCATATTCATAGTTATCTCATCCGGAGATTTACCATCGACCATCATTTTTCCTACTAGCTGCAGAGCTATCCCCGGGAGACCTGCATTGCATGATCCATGTAAAAGCGTGTTGTAAGTCGATGAGCTCCACTCCACACCTCTCATGAAGATCTCTCGGGTTAGACCATAAGCTTCTTCTATTCGGTTTGCCTTTGCGAGCCCATCCAGTAACTCGTTGTATGTTACAATGTTGGGAGGGCATCTGTGTTGCTGCTCCATTTGTCTGAACACTTTCTCAGCCCAGTCAAGCCTCCCTGCATCGCATAAACCTTTGATAAATGCGTTAAACGTTGGCACAGAAGGAGCACAGTTTTCTTTGGACATAATCTCTATAAGAGATTCAGCTTCTTTAAACTTGGAGTGCCTACAAAGAGCTTCCACCATGTTCGTATAGACTACAACATTTGGGCAACATCCACTAGTCAGCATCTTGTTCCATATATAAACTGCGCCATCCAGGCTACCTCTTTTGGCAAAACCGTTGATAAGTGAGCCATAGGTTCTGATGTTTGGAGAACATCCGATTTCTTCCATGTGTGAAAAGACAGACACAGCCTTGACTATATTCCCATGGGAACAAAACCCTTGTACCAAAGTATTATACGCTACAACGTTCGGCTGTAACCCAAATCCTCTGATCATCTGGTTCCACAAGTCTAGAGCATCGAAGGTCGTACCTCTTAGAAAACAACCCTTCACAAGAGAACTCAATGTATAAATATTTGGATGACACCCTCGTTTCAACATCTGCGTCAGAAACGAGAAAGCAAGCTCAATCTGACCAGAATTACAAAGCACATTGATAAGTGTAGAGTACGAGATAACATTAGGAGATATCCCCTTCTCCACCATTTCTCTCATCAGTTCAAACGCCCCTTTGTAATCATGCTCTTTGCATAACCCATTAATCAAAGCATTATAAACACTCACAACAGGTTCAAATCTTTCCGCGAGTTCTCTACCTTCCTTAACCAAACCAACCTCACACATCGACGAGATCACCGTAGTATAACTCACAGCATCAGGACAACACCCTTTATTCGACATCTCAACGAGCAGCTTCTTCGCACCATCTACCTTATTATTCTTACACAACGCCTTAAGAAGAACATTATACGTAAACACATTAGGCTCAAACCCATCTCTCTTCATATCTCTATAAACCATATAAATCATCTGAATCCTATTCTCACCAAGTAAAGTATCCAAAACATGATTATATATCTTCACAGAAGGATCACACCCAAACTCCTTAATCCTATAAAACATCTCCACAGCTCTTTCAGCTAAACCCACTTGCCTATATACACTAATAACACTGATAAACAAATCTTCAGAACAATGAAAACCTTGAAGTTTCATTTGCTGCAAAAGATACTGAACACTATCAACCTGACCATCCATTGCAAGCTTTCTAATCATTACCTCGAATGTTAAAGGCGTGTGCTTGAAAAGATTAGAATTTGCAATGGATTTGAAGAAATGCAAAGCTAATGGAACACATGACTCTTGTCTCAGCCTCTTTACCACATCTAATTCTTTGATCTCCGCATGGTTTGGAGATTCTGTGAGGAGATGATTCACATTGAGATTTGTATTGAGGACAAATGGGATTAAGGGTTTTTGAACTTTCAATAGCAACGAACATCCTTCTTTCAAGTACATGACAACGAACAATCTTCTGCCAAAGCTAGGGTTCTGAAAAATAATCGCAGGTCTGATGAGGATGAAGATGATTAGCAAATGACCATTTTACCCTGAGTCATTAAAAAGAAACTGACGGAAATTGAGGGACTTGTTGAGCAATTATTGTATAAATACTGTTAGTGACTGCAGAAACACACACGTGTCAGTAAGTGAACATCGCTCTTCTTCTTCCTTCTTCGATTCTCCTGATGACGACGATTCTCTCTTCTTTCTCTCACATCCACTTCTGATTCCTCCAGATAAACCTAAATAGCCTAAGCCAAAAGATTCGACCTTTCATCTTCTCTACTAGCTCCATACTTGCCTATGGCGGTTCCAATCTGAAATAAAAAAAACTTCTAAAAATGGCGGAATTGCAACCAGTGGATGGTCAGCAAACAAACGGCGGCGTTGTTACTATTCCTGCGTCAACTTCAGCCGAAGCGACGGCGATTGCAGCCGCGGGATCGAAACGATTGAGAAGACCAAGCGTTAGATTAGGCGAAATCGGCGGAGACCAGTACCAGCAGCAGCATCATCACCACGCGGCGGCGGCGGCGTATGATTCACAAGGGAGGAAATCGAAATGGACACCGACGACGACGAGTGGTAATAGAAAAGATACGAGTAAATCGTCGAGGACTCGAACCCTAACGAATTTGAGTTCTGGGTATGAGAATATAGGAACCCTAGATGATGAAAGAGAAGGAAATGTGGATTCTTTTGGTGTTGGGAGTTGGCGGGTTAAGAAACGGGTCGGGTCATCAGCAGCAGCGAAGAGAGTTAGATCCAATTGGGTATCGAAAGTTGGTGATGGGGATGAGAAAATTAGTGGAGGGGAAGAATTGGAAGGTGGGTTTAGGGATTTTAGTAGAGAAGATTCTGAGAGTCCGATAAAGGAAGAGTCTTTGGATAGAGATGGTGGTGGGTTTTATGGTAGAAGAAGGTATGAGAGTAACAATAGTAGTGGCAACAGAGAATTCGAATCGAATATGGATGGAGGAGGAAAAGAAGGGGTGAAGATTTGGCTACAAGAGTTAGGGTTAGGGAGATATTGGCCTATGTTTGAGATACATGAGGTTGATGAAGAGGTTTTACCATTGTTGACATTGGAAGATCTTAAAGATATGGGGATTAATGCTGTTGGATCGAGGAGGAAGATGTTTTGTGCTATTCAAAAGCTTGGTAGGGAGTTCTCATGAGCGTGTGTGAGAGAATTTTGATCGGTTAAGAAGAAAAGAAAATGGTTTTTTTTGTTTTTGTTATTGTTGTTTTTTGTTGATGATAGTGAAAGCCATGGCAGAGTGTAAGCTTGCAATGTCTGAAACCATGAAAGCCTTTTTTTTAACGCTATAGATCTTTCATTCGTCTCGTCTCTATTGTTTCTTATCTTGATGTTTGTAGTTTGAATGTTGCGTTAGGAACAGTAGTATTAGTAGAAGTAGAAGTGGGAAAGGAAGAGGATGATGAAGAAGAGTAGAAGAAGAGAGAAGAAGGTTTTAAAACTCTTTGATCTCTCTTTTCTTGATGATGTTAAGGATTTTGCAATCGAATAGGTGTAGTAGCTATTTGCAATAGAAGTTCCTAGGGAAGAAAACGTATGTGTTTAGTCTAGCAATTTATTTACAGTGTGAAGTGTTCAGCTATCTCAATAAGTAGTAACAAGAGCAATTGAGAAAAAGAAATTAGACTTTTCATGTGGAAACAGGGAAAGTTTCGTATGTGTTACTTGTAAGGTTTTTGTATAAGTAACAAAATGCTGTCAATTTGTTTGAAGTGGTGCACTCAACCATGGAGCATAGAAAATTTGTGCTCTAACTTGGTTTTTGAAAGAAAAACAAAATTCTATATTCTTAGTTTGAACTTTGAAGTATTGCCATTTTTCTCTTCTTGCTTCTTTGGAGCTGCCGTAAAATATTTGATCCCGGTAAGGTCACCTGCTCTGCTTATAACCTGTCATAACACGGTGAATCCATTTGTGCATGAACTATAAGCACCTTTTGGAGTAGATTCAAATCATTGCTACTATGCTGAGAAAGCGAGTGAACTCAACCTGCAGGGCTTTAATAAGATCTTCTCTTAAGTGAGATGCGGAATTGCAAATACGAGCCCTGGCTAGCAATAGAGGTATAGGTGGGAAACTGACTACCACGATTGCCAACTGTTCAAAGTTTAAAATGTTCATTGAAACATAGAGGTGAATCTCTTTTGCGCGGAAGCAAGTGAGATATTGGAAAACAAATAAGAGACTTACGTTTTCTCGCAAACATTCCCTTGAGAAGGCTGCGATTTTTGCTGGATTGTAAAGCATTATTGGCATGATTGGGGAATCATAAACTCCAAGGACCTTGAACCCCATCTTCTGCAACTCAGCCCTGAAAAAGTTGCTGTTCTCCCTTATTCTTGCTAACTTTAGTTCCCCTGCCCATTTTTTTAGAAAAGTTTGAGAGTATAACTTGAGATTATGAAATGCTGAAAGAGCAGATACCTCTGTTTGAACCGTCCACTCCAAAGATGACTTTTATGGCCGATATGACTTGTTGTGCAGCAGGAGTTGAAATTGATGTTGCGTAAAGGTGAGCAGGGTAATGTTGCTTCAAATATTGGACAAGGTCCTACAGAGATCGAAACACAAAAATGCTATAAAGCATTTGGTTGATTTTGAGGTGAAGTGAACTTGCCTCAACAATCTTGTGTCTGTTGTGTAGATTATTAGATACAGAAGGGCCTTAGTGCATCATCTTTCTACTTAACTCATGTGCAAACAAAATATCAGTAAGTGAGAACAAAGGTATAGGATTGCTAACCTTGGATCCGGCAATGTAGCCACCACAAGACCCGAGAGATTTCGTGAAAGTGCCCATCATAATGTCCACTTCAGTAGTGTCAACTCCTAGGAGTTCACAAACACCTCGTCCTGTTTTGCCAATTGCTCCAATGCTATGAGCTTCGTCCAAATAAACATATGCCTGAAACAAAATGATAATTCAGTTGATAGAGTACCTTAATCACTCATCAATGTTGATCTTGAAAGATGGTTTACCATGTTACCTTACCTTATACTCACTGCATACTGAAACAATCTCCGGTAGATCACAGATTTCCCCTTCCATGCTATAAATACCTTCAACAACAACGATAATTTTCTTCCACGGTCTGTGTGTCCTTGGTTGTCCCTCAATGATATGTTCTTTCAATACTTTTCCAAATGAGCAGGTGTTGAGAAGCCATCAACAAGAGGGCATAAATATATATGTATGTCATGAAAATATGGAGAGTGAAGCATAGAAATGCTTACTGTTGTGTTGGAAAACGCGGATAGTGGCTCCTGAACCTCGAGCACCATTGATAATTGAAGTATGGTTCAAAGAATCACTTATTATCAACCCTCCCTGTATACATGGCTGTGTAATTAAGCTACTAAAAACATATGTTTTGGTAGTAACATAAGCGTTCATATCACAAGGTGTATGCATTACCTTGCCAATCAAGACAGAAATGATAGCCGAGTTTGTTAAGTAGCCCATGCCAAAAACAACAGCAGCAGGTTTTCCCACAAATTTAGCAACACATTCCTCAAGTTCTCCATGCACAGCTGTAGTTCCTGATAGCAGAAACAACATATGTCAGGAAACAAAAGGGAAGAGTTTGTTTGAGACCTTATAAGAAAAGAAACTGTACCTGCATCAACGCAAGAGCTGCATGTACTTGCTGAAAATTTCTTTAAGGACTCGATAACACGAGGCGTGCAATATTCATCGAAAGGACAAAATCCAAGATAATTGTAGGAACCCAAACTAAGGCACCTGATGGTTTATACCAGTTTGGTCCCTCGGATGTTACTTTAGAGAGAAATTACCTCTAACTCTCAAGTCTTGGCCCCCCTGACTGGACCTTACTATTTTTAGTATTCGTATATGACAAAAACGGCAACCTTTCGAAAAAGATTTTAATCCCTTTATATTCAAATCTAATTTTAGTTACATGTTTAGTCCATATCCAAAATTCTAAAATATTTGAACTCGAATCTTTTAAATAGTTACATGTATGGACAAAAATTTGAGAAGAAGCATGAGATCTCGTAGCAGAACAAACCGAAGAAGTTGTGGATCGAGAGCCGGTTGGTCTCACTTCTCAGGTTCCCAAGGATATATGCTTTAGCCTCATGCTCCTAGCAAGATCAATAATGGCAGAGTACCATCAACAAAGCTTTTACAGAAGAGGAGTGTGACATAAGTTATTAATTACTCAATACTTGTATGTGGTTTGCTGGGACGAAGACATGAAATGACTAACGAGTGCATCAGTATTCACAAACCTCTTTATGGAACGTCCCCTTGAATTGCATATACAAACTTTTAAATTCAAGGATAATTGTGAATGCAATTCCAACATGATAGAAGTTTATTTGGTAACTGTGAGAACCACTCTTCTGCTAGCACATTCGTGGTCTGGAAGACCAAAACAAAACAATTCATAAATACTTCTGGACCTGGTCCAACGAATTGGGCCCCTAATTTCGTGGAGCAAAGATGACTGCGATAACACCTGTAAAAATTTTGGGGCAACAATATATAGAGGGACACTATACAATTATTAACTCTGACAAAAACAATAAAAATAATAAAGAGAGAAGAATGACAACAATCACATGTTTCACGACAAGACAAAGACGAACAGCGAGATAATTGTACACTACAGCTAATTGCTAGCCAAACATCTCTTGGAAAGAAACTGTTGCCTTACGGGTTTAATCCAATTTGATGCCATTTTTCTCTACTTCTTGCTTTTTTGGAGCTGCCGGAAAATATTTGATCCCGGTAAGGTCACCTGCTTTGCTTATAACCTATCATAACACGGAGAATATTAAAACGTGTGAATCCATCTTGTGGATGAACTGCAGATTCCCTTTCTGAGAAAGGCTTTATTTACATAGACCTATCTAGAAACCCGAGAACTCGTGTTTTATACTAATACTACTAGGGCTCTTCGTGGTAAATGATATGGGAGTGAGAACCAGTGAACTCAATGCAAGATTTCATTTACCTGTAGGGCTTTTATAAGATCTTCTCTTGAGTGAGATGCGGATATGCAAATACGAGCCCTGGCTAGCAATAGGGGTGTAGCTGGGAAACCGACGACCACCACCGCCAACTGTTCACAAATTTCATTATCCGTTGAACATAGGAGGTGAGTCTCTTGTGTGGAAGCAAAAAAAAATATTTTTTAAGAAAAGCAAGAGAAACTAACGTTTTCTCGCAAACATTCCCTTGAGAATGCTGGAATTTTTGCTGGATTGTAAAGCATTATTGGCATGACTGGTGAATCATTGTCTCCAAGAACTTCAAACCCCATCTTCTGCAACTCAGCCCTGAAAAAGTTGCTGTTCTCCCTTATTCTTGCTAACTTTTGTGCCCCTGCCCAGGTGATTATAAAAGTTTGAGATTACGAAGCTCATAGAGCAAAAGAGTTACAGCTGAAAGAGCAAAAATAAGCTATCAAGATACCTCTGTTTGAACCATCCTCTCCAAGGATAACCTTTATCGCCGATATGATTTGTGTCGCGGAAGGAGTTGAAATTGATGTGGCGTAAAGGTGAGCCGGGCATTGGTGCTTCAAATATTGGATGAGGTCCTACAAAAAATGAAACACAATATGCTATAACGCCTTTGGTTGATTTCGAAATGAAGTGTACTAGCCTAAACAATCACCATGTCTATTGTAGATACAGTTGCGCCTTAGTGTATCAGCTCTTTATTCATCTGTGAAAAAACTGGCCGTATCTTTCTTGTGCAATTCTGAAAGATCTCTTATGATTAAGTAATTTGGTTTTCTAGTTCTAAGTTTTTCTGAAAGGTTCAAATTCTGATTTACCAAAATTAAATAAACCAAGGAATGCAAACAAAAGATCAGTAAATGCAAAAGAAGTATAAAATTGCCAACCTTTGATCCCGCAATATAGCCACCACAAGACCCAAAAGATTTCGTGAAAGTTCCCATCATTATGTCCACATCAGAAGTGTCAACTCCAAGGAGTTCACAAACACCTCTTCCTGTCTTGCCAATTGCTCCAATGCTGTGAGCTTCGTCCAAGTAAACATATGCCTGAAACAAGAATATTGAAGAAGTTAAGTTACGCATCAGACAATCAAATTAGTCTAGACAACTTTGATGTTGCAAATGATAGTTTAGTTGATTGAGTTTCTTAATCTCTCATCAATGTTGAACATAAAAGATGATTTATTATGTTGCCTCACCTTATACTTCTTGCATATTGAAACAATCTCGGGCAGATGACAAATTTCCCCTTCCATGCTGTAAATACCCTCAACAACAACAATAATTTTCTTCCACGGTCTATGCGTCCTGGGTTGTCCCTCGGCGATTTGTTCTTTCAATACTTTTTCCAGATGACCAGGTGCTGCGAAGAATTTAACAAAAGAGCATAAAGATGACATGTCACCCAATTTACTAGCAAAAAATTATGGAAAATGAAGCATAAGAAATGCTTACTGTTGTGTTGGAAAACACGGATAGTAGCTCCTGAACCTCGAGCGCCGTTGACAATCGAAGTATGGTTCAAAGAATCGCTTATTATCAACCCTCCCTGTACAGATGGCAGCACATAAAGCTACAAAAACATAGGTTTTGGGAGTAACATAAGTGTCCATCACAAGATGTAGCAGCATATACTTACCTTTCCAATCAAGACGGGAATGATAGCCGAGTTTGTTGCATAACCCATGCCAAAAATAACAGCAGCAGGTTGTCCGACATATTTAGCAACACAATCCTCAAGTTCTGCATGCACAGATGTAGTTCCTGATAACAGAAACAACTAGTGTCAGGCAACCACAAAGAGAAGAGATTGTTCGAGACCTAATACACAAAGACGACCCTGTACCTGCATCAACGCGAGAGCTACATGTACTTGCTGAAAATTTCTTCAGAGACTCAATGACACGAGGCGTGCAATATTCATCGAAAGAACCAAATCCAAGATAATTGTAGGAACCCAAATTAAGGCACCTGCTAGTCTTTGTAGTTCGCCTGCACAGAGTTGCAACCAAAGGTTTATTCTTTGACATCCTAAGTGATAAACCAATTCTCAACCGTATGAATCCAACCTTTACATTTGGTTTCATATTCTCTTAATGTGACCAAAGAAATTATAATTGTTCAACAGAAAAAAAAGCAGAGGAAGACAGACTCACTTTAACGTCTTGTTGTTATCGTCAGAGACTCTCTCAACCACATCAATCCAAGCATCAGGTGCACTTGAAATGGGACGTCCAAAACAGTCCTTCACACATAAATTTAAGAATCAAACACCAAATCATTGAAACAAAGACTTCACAAAAGGAACAAACGCCGAATTGAGAAGGTACCTGAATCCGATGATACAATCGTCGGATGTAGAAATCCTCATGCGCCAAGCAGATCGGAGCGTATCCCTAAACGAAATGTGAAATCAGAAGCGAAATTAGAAAACAACGTTAAAAGAGATTTTCACAAACATCATCAAATCGAGAATCATGTGGGAGACAAACAAAACCTGGAGATTGTTGGTGCGCCACCAATCGAAGATTAGGCGAGAGTAATCGCGAAGCTGACCAAACGCGAAAAGCAAGCCGTAGCTGAAATACGTTGATACAGCGGTAAGGTATGGGATCGTAATCATTGTTTCAGCTCCGTGTTCGTCTTCTTCTTCTCCCTCTATCTATCTATCTCTCTCCCTCTCTAGCTTTGAGTTTGAATTTCAATGTTGAGATCTGGAAAAATCTGCAACTAGCTCACGCGAGAGAGACAGAGAAGAGAGAGAGATTTTGAATTCAACAACCTCTTCCCCTTTCGTCGAAGAATCAGATCATTCCTGATTTCCTTCTTCTCTTTTTTTTTTTTTAAACGAGGGCTTTTCGTCAAACGTAGCCACTAATTTAACTTATTAGGGAATGTTATGTGTATTGATCGATGACTATGAAGAGTAAAGATCTAATTAATACTATATACTATACAATATCAAAAATGAATATTTATATATAGCTTAAAATAGAGATATGGAAGATTTTATTAATTACTGTGCTGTCATCTTTTCCTTATTTAAAAATGAATAGAAAAACAATTGATTAGGGTTCTTTAACGCATTTGGTTTTTTTTTCATGACATTGTTTCTCCACAATTTTTGGGTTTGAGTGACTCTTAGCTCCGAATAATAACTGCGTTTTGCGGTACGCGAGAAGTGCGGTGCGATTCAAATAGTAACGAAAATACATAGATACATATGTATATGTAGAGATTTTGATACTGTTACAGCACTGTTGCGGTGCGGTTTTGAGTGCGGTTTTGTTTACCATTCACAGCTTTAGATTCAAAGCAGATTCAAACTGTTAACCAGTGAAATAGGGATTCGTAACAATAACTAGAGGTATGGGCTCTTTGTATTTCAATTTAGTTACACACTGTTTCCTTGTATCCTTTGCAATTGAGAGAAGTAGGGAGAGAAAAATAAAATGTAGCGAGTATAGGAGATGTGATATAGCAATATAATTTTCACTTCAACGTAGAGTCAATCAGTCAACTTGTGTTCTTCGATTTCAAAACCCGTAAGACAACGACCAAACTCACTTTTCGTTTTATAATATTATTAAGCATGTCTTTGTCTTCACCAATTCTATGTTGTCATCTTCTTCGTCACGAGTTTATGGGTATGCCATAATTTTAAATAGTTATCACCATTCGTTATCCGTCAGTTTCATATGCTTTTCTTTCTTTTCTTTTTGGAAATGGAAAATAACTCTCATTGACATCTTCCAAATTCATATCTTAACTAGTAGGCAGCCCGTGCCGTGCCTTGCACGGGAAAACAACAATACCAATAATACATTTTGTTTCTTTGAAATCTGCAACTATACACAAATGATGAATATCACAACCTCACAAAATACAATGTGTATCATTGCTCTATAACTCTCAATAGAAATCCTCTTCAACTTTACTCAAATTGTAATATCTATATGTGTCAAAATTGGAGAAAACTTTTATTGGAAACATCAAATGATCTTACATAAATACATAAACTTCTCTCATAGACATAGAGAAAAAGAGAAGGAATAGATGAAGAAAAGAAAAAATATATAGAACCGTTTTTTCTTCTCCAAAAGCTTAACAATAATAATAATGGAGAAATGAATTACCTTCTAATCAAAACGCTTTTTTTAACTCGAAATATATAAGATGCTTTCACATTTAAATTATTTTACACACTAAACCGTAGAAGAAGATGCCATGTCATGCCACCCATCTCTCAAATTGGTTATCTTCTTCTTCTTTTGAATTGAAAGCCCCAAAACATTTGCATCCATTTTGTTTCTATACGATTCTCGTAAACTTATGTGGTCATTTTGTCGAGCAGCTGGTGTGCATGGAAAATGTAAGAAGATAAGACCAAGTAAAACGCAACAAAATGGCCAAAGGTTTAGTGATATTCATACCAGCGATTAGGTGGACCAAACTCAGTGTGTCGTGAGGAGTTAACAGCGTCCATCACATTAGGCATCACAAAAGTCTCAACTTTCATTATTTACGTCATACTTTCGTTTCTCTGTTAGACGTATTTAGATGAAAGAATGGAGGATTTAAGGTTATGAGAAAGGAGAGAAGAAGAAGAATTTGAACCTGTTTTTATCTTTCTGAGAATGGCTTATACGGTTGCCATTGAGATCGTAAATTAACTGGCAGAGGGTTTTTGAAAGATGGGAGAGAAACTGAAGAATCTTAAGAACGTGGAAGAAGCAGTTGCTGAAAAAGTGGTAAAAAAAAATTATTTTCATTTTTTGTCAAACAAGAATTTTATTGAATAGTAAAAAGAAGTGAATTGGTTTACGATTTTGAAAGAGCAAAATTTTAGACTTAAGCATACGTGGCAGAAAGAGAAGCTTGCAGTTTTTATAAAATTGACTGTTGATTTAGTATAATTAGATTATGTCGAGTTTCTTCCAATCCTTATGTGTTTATTCGTTTGGCCTAGTCTTCTTATCGCTAGCTAATATATACAAATGAAAATATAACTTTGAGTGATTCGAATACTTTTGTTTTGTTCGTTTAATTTAATCCTTGTAAGAGTTATATACATTTTTTATTGGTAAAGAGTATACATATGTTAATTGTGTAGAGGTTTTTACTTCTTCTTTTTTTGTAGTTTACTCATCAATGGAGAAGGCTTTTTCACCAAATACAAGCAATATAAAGCAAGAGAAATCGTCGAACCGTTCCAGTCATCACAAACAAGATTTGGCTTGGAACTATGTTAGAGAAGCTATTGATTCAAGACGGAGAAAAGTTATAACTTGTGGCTTTTGTGGTAAACAATACGTTGGAAGTGAAATAAATAGAATGAAACATCACTTGGCTGGATTGAATAATAGAAGTGCATGCCAAAAGGTTTCTTCCGAGGTTCAACATTCGATGAGAAAATCATTGGAAGAAAACAAAGAGAAACCGAAGAAAATAATCGTTGTGGATCTTGATATGCAAGACGATGAAGTAAATGTTGGTCAAAGTTCTCATCAATCTTGCAGTTCTTCAAGTCGAAAAAGAAAGGTTAGTATCGACTTACATTTGTACTTTAGAAAGATTAAACACAATATGCATTACATGATCAATTATGTATAGCAATTATCAAGAGATGATTTATGGAACGGTATGAAAATTGCATTAGTTTTATAATGGTCAAAAGGTTTCTTCCAAGGTTCAACATTCGATGAGAAAATCATTGGAAGAAACCGAAGAGAAACTGAAGCAAATAATTGTTGTTGATCTTGATATGCAAGACAATGAAGTAAATGTTGGTCAAAGTTCTCTTCAATCATTCAGTTCTTCAAATCGAAAAAGAAAGGTTAATATATCAACTTACATTTGTATTTCTAGTAGAGTTTAGAAGATTAAATTTATCAAAGGGTGTCAAAATCTGACTCAAATTTTTTATTAGCGCTAATTCTGTTTTTAAGGCTTATTTAATAAATGAGTTATATGATCGAATTTAATTTAGATCGCGGGATATATGAGCGAGCTTTAATGAAAATGAGCTTGCTCATGAGTTGAGCTAGACCGTTTTTAGAATTAAAATGTTATATATGTAAAAATATACAACTAAATACACAAACCAAAAGGGAAAAAACCCGAAAAAATCCCCGTTTATTTTTAATTTGTCCGTTTAATACCTGCATTATTAAATTTTTCCGAACAATACATGAGTTAATTTTTATGTTCTTTAAAAACTTTCGTTTGTTTAAATTTTGGTAAAATCAGATATCCGAGTTAACGGCTGTTTAAACTTAACCTATGTTAAAACTTAACAGACGTTAACTCGGATATCTGATTTTACCAAAATTTAAACAAACGAAGGTTTTTAAAGGACATAAAAATTAACTCATGTATTGTTCGGGAAAATTTAATAATGCATGTATTAAACGGACAACTTAAAAATAAACGGGGATTTTTTTTAGTTTTTTCCCCAAACCAAAATAGTTATATACTTTTTCATCAAATATAACAAATAATATTTTGATAGAATTTTTCTGTTTTTAAAATTTTATCTAAATTTCTATCTCAAAGTAACTGAGTAAGTTATATCTTAAATTTGTTTTGTATTTGCTATTTATGTTATGACTTTTGAATTACATTATTGATGAACTAAAAGAAACACAAATTCAAACCACACAAGATTTAATTATATAAAGATATATTACATCATTATCTAAATCTAATTTGGAGTTATCTCAATAACAAACGTTGAAGATGAAGATTTAAAAGATACTTGCATTTACGAAGCTACATAACTTTTTTTTCTTGTAAAGTAAACTACACAGTACAAGAAGATTTGTCTTTTGGTTAGCCAATTAAATTCTAGTCTTTTGGTTTTTCCCGTACTAATGTCACATCATCGTTATACTTAATTCTCAAGTTTTACCTTCCCCATGAAGTTTCCTTCTTCTTCTCTTTAAATTCCTCACTCTCTTGTCTGTCGCTTCACTTTTGCAGAGAGAAACCAAAACAAAACCAGTAATAATAGAGACAATGACGGAATCGGCTAAGCAACACATTGAACGAATTCGTCGGACTAAGTTTTCAATCGGTGGAGCTGAGAATCCGTTGACGGAGGATCTTCATCAAGCTGTGAAGAATCTCTCCGCTGAGCTCTATGCAAAGGATGTTCACTTTCTTATGGAACTTATCCAAGTAAGTTCTCCTCTCTTACTGCCCCTATCACTTATATGTCACTGTTTCTGTGTTTTTTCTGTGAGATTTTGCTCTGTCTTCTCTAGGGTTTTGTGCTCTGTTCCCGAGAAAATCTGTAACCCATTTTGAATATCTACTTTTTTCCCGCACTATTTTCCTCTGTAGTTTGTGTTAGATATGTTTGTTTGCGTTGATGTGTAATAAATTAATAATGTAATCGAATGTTGAACCAGAACCAGAACAAAACCGAACCAAACCGTTTCTATTCTGCTTCATTTTCATGTATTCAAGTGTTTTCATATGATGTTACCTAGTTTTCATGCATACAGTCAGAATCATGTTTGCTCTTAAATCGAATTATATTGTGCTTGAGATTGATACATAGAACATGTTGTTATGGTTTTTTGGCTTCCTCCTACAGTTTTAGCATTATGCTAATGCTAAGCATTCGTATTTTTCCTCTGGTTTTCAGAATGCGGAAGATAACGAGTATCCAGAAGGTGTGGATCCATCTCTTGAATTTGTGATAACATCTGAGGATATCACAAACACCGGAGCTCCAGCCACTCTTCTTATTTTCAACAATGAGAAAGGTTTCTCTGAGAAAAACATTGAGTCCATCTGCAGTGTTGGACGGTCTACAAAGAAAGGCAATCGAAAATGCGGTTACATCGGAGAGAAAGGTACACGCATTTGCTTGTGTGACCTCAAGACGAACTCAAATGTCAAAGACACTTCTTGTTCTTACTTGTGTGTTCTGTTTCAATCTTGATAGGAATCGGTTTCAAGAGTGTGTTTCTGATTACGTCGCAGCCTTATATCTTCAGCAATGGCTATCAGATTCGCTTCAATGAGGCACCTTGCAGCCACTGCAGCCTTGGCTACATTGTTCCTGAGTGGGTTGACCAACATCCTTCTCTTGTTGATATACAAAGGATGTATGGTTCGGGTTCTGCTCTTCCGACCACAACCATTATCTTGCCTTTGAAGAGTGACAAAGTAAAGCCGGTGAAAGAACAGCTTTCCAATGTTCATCCTGAGGTTCTGTTGTTTTTGTCAAAGATCAAACGTCTCTCTATCAGAGAACATTGCCTAGATCCTAAGCTCAGTACTGTGAACTCAATAGGGATTGTTAGTGAGACTAACTTTGTGACGAGGAAGAGCATTGATGCGGAGTCATACACGATACATCTCTCAGCTTCTGAGAAAGGGAAAAACTCTGAACAAGAATGCTCCTACTATATGTGGAGGCAAAAGTTTCCAGTGAAACATGAGAACCGTGTGGACAGGAGAAGCGAAGTTGAGGAGTGGGTGATCACTTTAGCGTTTCCATTCGGAGAGCGTCTTGGCCATGGAAATAACTCTCCTGGTATCTATGCGTTTCTTCCCACAGAAATGGTAACAAACTTTCCCTTCATCATTCAAGCCGATTTCATTCTAGCATCGTCTAGAGAAATGATCCTTTTAGATGATATATGGAACCAAGGGATTCTCAACTGTGTACCTCTAGCATTTTTGAATGCATTCACGTCTTTGGTCAAAACGACTGATGCTCCAGTGTCTAGTTTGCTGCCTGCTTTTAGGTTCTTGCCTGTAAAAGAATCTAACTATGCAAAGCTGAATGTGGTCCGAGAATCTATCAGGGCAAGGGTTTGTGCAGAGGAAATTGTACCAAGCATATCTCATCAAGGACAGAAGTTCTTTTACAAGCCGTGTGAAGTTGGTCGTCTCATACCTACTTTCTGGGACATCTTAGAGAAAGCAGGAAGTGAAGGTGCGAGTCTGCAGAACATATCATCACATGGCATCTACATTTTGAATTCCGCTTTTGACAGAACAGAATATGACAACGTTTTGAACTTCTTGGGTCTGAAGCAAGTAAGCAACGAATGGTATGTAAAATGCATTCAGGGCTGTGATCTCGTGACAAGTGTGTCAGAAGCTACGTATGTGGAGGTTCTACTCTTCATCGCTGAGAATTGGCAGTGCAGGTTTCAGAATACAAATATGGGGAAAGTTCCCCTTATCAAGTATGTTGTCCAAAAGGGAGTGAGTTCTCTCAGCAGTTTGGGTGGTTTCAGTCCTAGGACTTTATGCTTGTCCACAGAGAAGAACCAGGCATGGCTACTTGATTGGAACGATGAGTTCAGATGTATGTCTAACTTCGTCTTCATGCCACCAACAACCCGGACAGCGTTGAAAGTGTGCTCCAAGAAGGAGATAATTCATACTTGGCTCAAAGAGAACGTTAAAGTCATTACTCTTAGTGTCTCTGACTATGCAAAACATCTCCGTGAGAATCTTAATGGAGATAAGAGGCTTGTTGTTGCATATGCACACTTTCTGCATCACTCAATCTCAAAGGATTTTTTATCAAAAGAAGAAGCGGGTAAATGCTGCAAAGACATGCCGCTTGTGGACAACTATGGGAATGTAAACATAAGCAGGAATGGGGTTCTTGTTCCAGCTAGTGCAGGTAAATGGGTTAGCTTAGTTGGTTCCAATCCGTGGAGACATAGTGGCTACATTGAACTTTCAGAAGAGTATTTGTTGTCGAACAGGTTCGCTGGTCTTCGGTCTAACAAGAAAGACCTTCTCGGGTTCTTGAAATCTTCTGTTGAGGCTGGAGATATACCTGACATAGAACCTCCTAATGTTGCTATACCTGCATTGTCAGGGCCTCTTACAAAGGAGAATGTTTTGTTGCTGTTAGAGTGGATTAATAAGTGTAACAGACATTCTCTTCGTTCCAACTTTTTGAATTCTGTTAGAGGAGGAAGTTGGCTGAGAACAACAATGAATGGGGTTTCTGATTATCGGCCGCCTTCTCAGTCGTTTTATCATACTTCATCATGGGGAAGTATTCTTCAGAACGGTTCAATTCTTGTTGATATTCCGCTCGTTGATCGAAGCTACTATGGCAACGAGATTGAGAAGTACAAAGAAGAGTTGAAAATTGCTGGTGTCATGTTTGAGTTCAGTGAAGTATGTAGATTTGTTGGCAACCACCTGATGAGTTTAGCTGAGACGTCAACACAGTCAAGCGCAAACGTGTTCTCAATACTGAAATTCATCAGGTACTTGAGAGAGAAGCGCCTCTCACCAGCTGATTTCATCACTGCTGTCAAAAATGGTCCTTGGCTGAAGACTATTTCTGGTTACCGATCTCCAGATGGAGCTGTTTTGTTCAGCGAGGAATGGAAAGCTGCGTCGTTGATCAGTGACATCCCATTCATTGACAGAGGTTTCTATGGTGTAGTTAGCCTCAATGGTTATAAGGAAGAGCTTGAGTTGCTTGGCGTTGTAGTTAAGTTTCCTGATAACTACAGCCTCATCGTTTCACATTTGAATACTGCAAAGCTGACTTACTTGACACCTGATGCAATGTTCCTAGTACTTGACTGCATGCGTCAACTGAGTCCACATAGGCTGATCAATGCCCTGTGGAATTCTTCTCAGTGCTTCAAGACAAAGAAGAATGGCTATAAATCTCCTGCTGAATGTTTCATACCTGATCCAGAGTGGACTTGTCTTCTTTCTGTTTTTGATTGCTTCCCTTTGATCGATGATGATTTCTATGGCAGCAGAATCTTTGCCTACAAAGGAGAACTGAAGCAGATTGGTGTTAAGCTTCAGCTTGAAGAAGCTGTGAAAATGTTTGTGAGTACATTTAAACAGAAAGCTATCTCCTCTGGGCTAACACGATGTACCGCATCGTCTCTTTTATCTTGCTACAAGAAGCTGATGGGAAGTTTGTACAAATATCCTGAAGAACTTATGAAAAGCTTCAAACAGTTTCAATGGCTGCATACCAAACTTGGTGATTTTCGTGCACCAAAGGACTGTATTCTCTTTGATTCAGAATGGGAACCTCTCCGCCTCATAGCGAATCTTCCCTTTATCGATGATGGTCCGAACTGGTATGGCAAGAGCATACACGAGTTCAGAAAAGAGCTCGAGAGTTTGGGAGTTACAGTTGAGCTGAGGAAAGGCATGAGCCATGTGATCAGCTCCTTAAGTCTCCCTGATCCATCTCGCATCGCTCCTTCAAGCGCCTTGTCTCTTTTTAGGTGCATCAAGTTCTTGCGTGAAGACAGATTTCAGCAACTCCCTAAAGAGCTTCTTGATAAGGTCTCAGTAAAATGGTTGAAGACACATGCAGGTTACCGCAGTCCCGAGGAGTGTCTCTTGTTTGATAGGACCTGGAAGTTAGAGCCGTGTGATGGTCCCTTCATCGACGAAGAGTATTATGGCTCAGATATTAATTCGTTTAGAGAAGAGCTTATTGCGATAGGAGTTGGTCATGATTCAGACAAAGCTTGCCAGTTGCTTGCAAGAAATGTCTATAAACTCTCAGAAACTGATGCTATTTCCCGGGTTTATAGATTTCTTAGTGAAGCTGAATGGAAACCTGAGAAAGGTGCCTCTTCAGGTCGGATTTGGATACCAAGTGATGAGAAATGGGCTGATATTTCTAGTTGTGTGCTCTTTGACAAAGATAAGCTCTTTGGATCAAAGTTTAACGTTCTTGAAAACCACTATTGTAGTGGTAAGGATCATAACCTTCTTGGTTTCTTCTCATCTGCATTTGGCGTGAGAATTAATCCGTCTATTGAAGATTACTGCGAGTTGTGGAAATATTGGGAGAAAACTAAGAACAGATTGTCTAGTCATGAGTGTTGTGCGTTCTGGAGCTTTGTTGTGCGACATGGTGACACGGTGAAAGCAGAGAAGCTCCTCTCTGAGTCCTTTTCGCGTTTGCCTGTACACTCACCGGATTGCAACAACAACGACGGAGTCATGTTATCTAGCATAAGCGACGTGTTCATAGCTGATGACTTGCTCTTGAAAGATATGTTTATTGATTCTCCTGTTTTCGTTTGGTATCCAACTCCAAGCATTCCTACATTGTCCCGAACCAGACTTATTGAGATTTATCGAAACATCGGTGTCAAAGAGGTCTCCAAATGCGTCGAGATCGCAGAAGCTGATCTAACCGGATTCAAAACCGAGCTGCAAGAGGTTGTTGATCCAAAGAAGAACCTGATTGGACCGGGGCTAGTGAAGCTCATTCTCGCGTTCCTCTCTGATCCATCTCTCAAGGTAGAAACTGCTGAACGTTTAAGAATCATACATAGCCTTGTTGACATCGACGTTAAAGAAACTTCGGAGACTATCACAACGGAGTATACTCTGAGTCTACCTTCAAAGGGAGAGAAGCTGATTGCAAAGGCTAAGAGGATGATAAGATGGGAAAGGGAGAAAGGAGTGGTTTATGCAGAGAAGATGGAGAAAACTTGTGGTAAAAGAAAGCTTTTGGAGTACGCCACGTGTTTCGCTGAGGTGATTGCTAAGGGTGTGATGTGGGAGAGAGAGGATCTGATCGGACGGTTATCAGAGCTTGTGAAGATGGCTTACTTGGTTGAGTTTGATGAAGAGGCTTTAGAGTTTCTTATGAAGTCTAAGAACCTTCAGGTCTATGAAGAAGATGAGAAACTAATCTCAGATGAGTTCTCTCAAGTAAACTAAGGTATGTCGATATGGTTCAGTGTTTTGGTACTTGTCCTCTGTTAATTTATTCTGCTTCTGTAAAAGTAAGAATATTTTATCTTCTCTTTTGCAGATTTCTTCTTCTATCACAAGTATTCTCTATGGCTAGTCTCTATTTATTTTGTCTACTCAAGACATAACCTGCAACGTTTCTTGGAGTTTGGTCTTGATCAAGTATGTTTCCTCTGCCTCTCTGTGATTAAAACTCTGTTCTTTTGTCTTAGCACAAATAGTAAAATGCATAGCTCTAGTAGTTGAAATTGTTACTCTTTTAGTGCAACAAAGTTTGATATCTCAGGTTTTATTAGTCTCAGAAATAAAGTTTTGCATTTGGTGTTTGCAGTAATAGCTAGTACATTTATCTTCAAGTTTGGTGATGATGAGGATACGATAGCAAGGAGCAAGGAGGTCAGGAGTATGAGATTCTAGCATTATATCATGTAAGACAATTCTGAAAACTGGACTGAGAATGACAACTCGATTAGTACTGGTTTTTGTTGATGTATCTGACTTTCATTTTAACTTTTTTGTATGTTGCAGGTTCATCCAGGTATCTATCATCTATTGCTGAGTATGTGAAGAGTGTAGAAGTTTTCTTGCGAACTTATGTCTTATGTTGAATAATTTGAAGTAATGAAGAACAGTAGAAAACTTTGATCAATTTGCGTTTGGCTTTTGGTGTTTCCATTTAGTAACATTTTCGGAGATTATAGTATGGCTAGTTAATAACTGTAACCAATATAATGTAATCATTTTGATCAGTGCCATAAAAACTCTTGATTGTTAGCATATTTTAGGTAGTTTACATCAAAAAATATCGTTCTATTTATCGGGTTTAACCCACTAGAACTCGAAACACATCATATTTTTCAAATTCGGACTTCATGTGGGCAGCAGCTCAATTTGGTTTCAGGCTGCATTAGGCTCTTTTACCCACCTCAACATAATGACTCTTTTAAAGTTTCTATTTCAAAATGAAATATTTGAGTTGTTTCATTTTCCAGCAATTTTGAAAGCTTTTATCCTTTGAACAAATACTTTACACAAACACGTTACAATGTCGTAAATAAACAAACAAACCTGAATCACAATCTTGAATCTCCTTACTTTTTTCAGTAACCTTTTTTCTTAGTGTAATTGGCTTTAAACCGGAGACTATAACCGCCCTATACCAGTTCCGGTTCTTCCTCTACTTGTTACTGCATCATATATCTCAACATGTAAATCTCTTGAAGCATCATTGTCTGAAGACTCTGAGCTGTCTTCACCGACTCTTGACACAGACTCATCTCTGGTTCTTAAATCTTCGTTTACACGGCTTGACAATTCCCAGCTCCCTCCTCTTCTTCCCCTGCTTGACTCTCTTGAATGCATAATCCCGCGTCCCCTGCTTGACTCTCTTGAATGCATAATCCCTCGTCCTTCAGATTCTTCTGGAGGAAGCATTCTGCTCAAATCCCGTGATGCAACCCCTGCTTCCATGTCCTTTTCGATGTCACCGAGCTCTTCTTCTACTGTCTCGTGCCACACTGGTTTTCTCCCCATCTCTATGTCGTTGGAAACTTTCTGTAAGCTCGGGCTTGACATCCCTCCATTTACTGTCCTTGGTGGTATTGCTGGCTCCTTTGAAACCTTTTCTCTGAAACTGTTCTGAGATACGGCAACATTTGTGCAGAAAACTTCCATAAAGTTCCCCACTATTCCTTTGTTGAAGGGGTTCTCATGTCTATCATACCGATACCTAAAGTTTTCGTAAGTTGACTGCCAAATCACAACATAATAAACAACAGAGAAACAATGTTAACAAGTAGCTAAATTATCCAACAGTTTCAAAACAAGGAGCTTTTAGAGAGTAATGATTTTTACCTGATTGGTACTCATTAGGTACAAGTGGAAACAGGTAAGCCCACCAACAAACCAGACGCAAATGAAAGTGTAGATTATTAGTGCAATGGAAGCAGGAGTCTTGAGAAACGATTTCCAGATGTTTATGTTCTCACTATCCATTATCCGCTTGACGTAGATCCAGCAGAACACATGGACATAAATGCAGAGAAGAGTTGAGCACAACACAAACATGAAGTAGAACCTATAGTTTCTCTGCAATCAAAACCCCCAAATAACTGTTAGTTACTCTTGAATCGTCTAGGTATATGCAATTGTAATTGGTTTTTGATGAGGAAAAAAAATATCCATTACCAATCCAATGCACTGACCAAGCCAAGGACAGTGGTGATCAAACTTCTCGACGCAGTTGTTGCAAATCGAACAATGAGAAGCACGGGGCGGTCTGTAAAGCATGCATGTGTCACAGTATTTGATCTTGACAGTAATTCCATTTACAATCATATCCTTTGTCCGAGGCAACCGACTCTGAGGAGTATGAGCAAGACGTGGTTCTCCATTGCCTTCATTACTCTCTGGTTCAGGAGGATACAGATTACGTGGTATTATCCCTGGGTCTCTCGCGGAGGTTAGAAGAAGAAATACTAGATCCTGTAGACAAACAAATACTAAACCTTTATTATCAAGATGCCAAGAGTAAAAAGGTTGCAGTAGAGAGCTGAATCAGAATCAGAAGGGAACAAACATTCATGAGAAAAAGGAACTCACTAATAAAATCAGACCAACAGCAACAGCTAAAACTGATACTCCTCTATGGTGAGGAAAATCATCGATAAATTTTCTGCCAACAAAAATACAGAATACAATGACAGGAGCTGTAATTAAGAAGACGGTGATGAGAATAGATCGAGCATCAGGTCCAAACACGAGCCTTCCTCCAAGGAAGAACACCTGGAGACACAAAAAAGAATAAATCAAAGATCAGTAACATATTGACAAATGTTACAAATCTAGTTGAATTAACAACTTAAAGACTCTTGTAACTATGTGATCACACATCTAGGTAAATCTTTACTCAAACTTGTGTTAAACATCAAAAAGCTCTAATTTTGAAAGAGACCAGCATCTTTGACAGCGTAAACAAGACCAAATCTCAAAATTAGGGTATACATACAAGTCAAACTTATTACTCTAAACTTCTGAAAATATGACCAAACCCAGCAAAAAAACAGAGAGAATGATTATTCCACAACTTCTGAGTAATTCCACCAAAAAGGCTTAGGATTTTTGATTCAGATCTTATTCAAAGACATTAAATCTGACCCAGAAAAACAAAAACCAATCATAAAAGAGATAAAGAAGAAGAAGAAGAAGAAGCTCACGTTATTGCCTTTCCAGCCTTTATAAGTTCTGATCAGCTCATCACCACCACTAACACCGCCGCTACTACTCGGAGCTCCATGACGCCGATCTGACGGCTGCAAATCTAACATCGGAAGAAACCCAGAAAAAAAATCGCGTTTTTTTTTGCTACACAAACAAAGTCTTCAGAGCAATAAATTTGGTTTAGAAAATAAAAATCAAAAAAGGAATTATTGACTTGAGGGAACAGAGAAAGAGAATTATGTTTTTTGTTTCTTAATAATGCAGCTTTCCCTTTTTACGAGTCAACTAATTTCAAAGATATCAGTTTCTAATGGAGTTTATGGTAATTAGTTAATGATTTTTTTTTCTTTCTGTTACAGAATAATTGATGTGTAATAGATTCAGTAAGGGTTTTTTTTTTTGAGGAATCAGTCTTGACATTACACGTTTATAATTTTCTATATATTTTAAACTAATTAGGTAAATGACAATGAAACTGATTGAAATTAATAAGTATATAGTTTTTGGGGTGACATATTGCTGTTGAATTTGATTTAATAAAATTATTCTGATTTTATCATTAATGTGCTATTTATTTCTGTTGAATTTGATTTTTTTTTTTAGTATTTTGATTTTATGATTAATACACTATTGTTAAATATAACTTTATATACTAATTACTATTTATCTTTTAAAAAGGTCTATAATTATTTTATTGATTAATAGATAAATTGTAAGAGAAAATGCGCTCTGCAACAATAAGTAAAAATGTCTAAAACTTTAAAATGATAATAACTCTTGGCAAAAATATATATAAAATAATAATATATAACAAGTTTTCATTAGAAATTATGTTATAATATTCACTAAGGAAAGTTTATATACGAAATTTTAAAACGTAAAAAGTATAAATGCACTTTGATAATCATACATATATTCATGAATAAATAGATCGGTCTATTTTACACGAGGCTATGCTTTTTTGAGTTTTTCAGACACTTAAGTTTATGCCTCCCATTGGACTTGATTTTCAGAATGGAAGCGTCTTTGCTTAGTGAATAGATTGAAACCACTGCTAACTAACACTGAAATGGTTATCAGGTACCTTCATTTAGTTTCGAATTAGATTATTGACATTTGATCTACTTCGAATTTCGACCAACTGTAAAATGTAATCCAAACTATCGAATACGTGTTGAATTGTTCTTCTCGTCAATTTATTTGTCAGCTTTTTCTGGTCAACTTTGGTCTCATTAATGATTGGCTACTTGGACCCTCTTGTCTCATTAAAAACGGTGCACCCTTTATAAATAGGAAATTAAGATCGACGGACCATATATACTAGTTATCAAATGACGTCGTAACTCGTAAATAAGTACTAATGAAATCGAAAAAAGTGATGTTTTTTGGGATATATTTCAAAAGATCACTATCAAGGCACAATCAAGAAGCTGAGAAGTTGCATAATATGGTCATTTTGCAAAACAAAAACCATATTTCATATAGGGAAATACTATATTCTGGGTAAAATAAGATACAAGAAACTGATCTCAAAAGCTTAGAAGTAAAAAAAAACACACTCGAAATCTTCTTCTTTCTTTTTTTTCGTAATAGAATATAAGTAGGAAACGAACTCAGAAAAAGAATAAACAAAACCCATTAATATTGTTCTTCATTTTCTTAGGATTGATAATTATATATAGAATGAAGGAGATTACTGGTTTTATGCCTTTCTAAGGCATGCCTCCAAGATCCTTGAAGTATTCATGCTCCAGGGCGGCTCTTGCGTTGATTCTTTTGGTCGGATCCATTAACAGCATTTTCTGAAACAAATCAAGCAGAGAGATATATTATCATCTTTGCTTTCACAGGAGCTCAAAATCTTAGATTTCTATCCAGATGTCTGGTTTGGTTAGGAATTTCAAGAATCCTGGTTTTTGAAGATTGTTCATATTTCAAACAAGTTTGGTTTTGGCTTCATGTGGTTTTGAAACTATGAAGCCTAATCGAATTGGTTTTAGTACGCCGGCTCTTGATGACTTTATAAGACATCTAAAACCTCAAATGGTTAAAAGGTTTTTAGTAAGAAACATGAGACCAGATCCATCACAATCAAGCATACAGGTCTCTAATAGCAGAAGTAGTGTGTCTATATATGTGTGTGTATATATCTAGCTCAGTGAACTTACAGAAAGGAGATCGACTCCATCGGGATCTAGATTGGGGACAAAAGTTTCTAGGTCCTGTGGTATAAGAAAAAAAAACAAGGGCAAGAATTAATATATGTTGTGAACTCTTGACTACTGAAGACAAGATGTACAAGCGAATAAAGACATTTGAAGTACCGTTGGTTTCCATTTAGGGAAAGCAGATTTATAATCCGGTAGAGAAGTTACCCCACGCCATGTATCCTCGTACGGAGTTCCCATGATTCTAGAAGAAGACAACAAAACAAGGCAGTAACAGATTTATAATCAGTTAACAATTCAATTTCTGTGTCCTTTACTACTTCTCCAAAATGTGATATCAAGTTGAAAATGTTTCCACAATCCCTTGTGATATCATTGCAGACAAGTCTTTGCACTTGTAATATATAGAGGAATATTGGACTGGGGAAGTTAGCAATTAAACCTGAAAATCTTGAAGAGTTGATCAATCTCGGAGTCTCCAGGAAATAAGGGCTTTTGGCTGATCATCTCAGCAAATATGCACCCCACAGACCAAATATCAACAGGTGTAGAGTAATGATGAGATCCTAGGAGTATCTCTGGTGCTCGGTACCAGAGAGTAACAACCTAAAGGAACAATATGCAAAAATTGTGTGAATAACCAGGAAGAGATCTGAAATCTGGATGTAGCATTGAAATATTTTACAGTATCTTGAACTAGCTTACTTCAACCGTCTATGTGAAATGGCTTAGTCCTTTTCATCACATTTATCAGACACATAAGTGGTATAATACTTAATTTACATTACACTCATAAGGAATGCAGCCAGCCAAAAGATTTCATAACGGGAACATATGAACAAGGAATAAAGCTCTTTGGTACCTCATGAGTAAATGTCCTGACAGGGATACCGAATGCTCTGGCCAGTCCAAAATCAGCAAGCTTCAGTGAGTTTGTGCGGCGATCAATCAACAAATTCTGTGGCTTCAGATCACGATGGAGAACCCTATGAGAGTGGCAATACGCAATTCCACGGAGAATCTGGTAAAGATATGTCTGAAAATAGTGGATGAACAGCTCTGATCAGCTTATATTGAGTATTGAGTTTAAGCACATATATAAAACAATGCCTAAAGTTTCTTAGCACTCACTTTGATCATATGTAGATCCTTGGAGAAATCAGGAGTAGAATCCATGTGCTTTTTGAGATCCAAGTCAAGATACTCAAAAACCAGATACAAACGTTTCTCGCTGTGCACCACATCCTGCAATCTGTGTAGCAAAAAACATCAATCAAAATTGTTTACCAGAGTCATCATGCTGAATCAGTTTTCAACAATGGTATTAACATCATACTTGACAATGTTGCTGTGCTGCATTTCTTTCAAGAGGGAGATTTCTCTGATTGCTGTGCTAGGAACACCTTCATCCTCCTGCTCTAGCCTGATCTTCTTCAAAGCAATTGTCTCATTAGTCACTTTGTCACGTGCCTTATAAACCACACCGTAAGTTCCTTCACCAATCTTCTCAACTTTCTCGTACTGCATTAATAAGAGCACATTAACAGAGACTCTCGTCAAAAGAGTAAGAACTGAAACAACTATTTACACCAACCTGATCCATCAATTCCTGAATAATAAAGCTGAAGTAAACTCCACACTTATAAAATGTCACCTGTAGATTGATAATGACACATCGATAATAACACATCAGAGGCTATATTAATTAAGCTGTATATCAGCACACAACAATCTCAAAATTAAAGTCAAATCTACACAAAGACGCAAAGAAACAAATCAATCTCAGATCCGAGCTACTGTGGATTTGATTCTTTGGACAGAATTATGAAAATGAACAATCAAACAAGCCAGCTGAATCCAGAGCAGCGAACTCATATATTATCAAATCCATAGAAACATAGAGCTAAAGCGAACAATCATAAACACTGATGACAAAATGCACACAAGCAAAACCAGTCTAAATCTAGTGAAACACTAAGAAACGCCACTGAAAATGCAAAACGGAGGAAAACAAGTAGAGATCAGCGACGAAGCAGTAAGATAATTGAAGATGGAGAAAAGATAAAGCGTTTGATGAATTGACAACAAAGTTCAAGTCAGAATTTCGCACGGAAAACAAGTTCCTCCTCCGGAAAAGAAATTGATCGGAGAGTAACGAAATCAACTTACCGGCGACGATCGGATGTAGTGTCAGTGAGACTAGCACACCGACGGATCCTCTCTCTTCTCTGTGGTAAAAAGGCAGTAGAGAGAGAAGGGTGGTGGTTTTCTGTGAAAAGCTTGAAGAGAGGAGGACTAGGGAAGGGGATTGACTAATTGAGAGTAAGGGTTTTTTCTTTCTTCTTTTTTTTTTTTTGTGTCAAGGAAATTTTGTTCGTT
>Ga0041059_1000495_pt1 | contig 29830 bp, 18 predicted proteins | sample AraColnosormetaG_FD_56232 | JGI IMG/M metagenome (GOLD analysis project Ga0041059, IMG submission 56232) | Arabidopsis roots microbial communities from North Carolina, USA - Col MF nosort | ecosystem: Host-associated > Plants > Roots > Unclassified | place: USA: North Carolina | collected... | reverse complement strand
AATGTCCTGAAATCAGTTGTACTTTACTCTAGTTAAAGTTGTAATGTCGAGGTTTGACATTTGTATAATATTAGGTGGTTATAATGTTTTGCTAGAGACAGCTTATAATCTATGAGTCATAACTCATTTCTAATATTATACAAACATAAAGGGTCACACACCTAAGTAAACTAAATCAATGTTGGATTAATAATAATATAATATATATGTTATATAAGATACACAAATATATTTGTATTTGTGCATATATAATAAAATATTTATTATACTATATATGTTATATATGATATACACATATTTATGTACTTGAATTTCAAAAGGGAGAAAAAAAGTTATTGGACTTTGGTCCATTATTAATCCTAATTAGTTAGAGTTAAACGTTTAACTATATATATGATATATTAGCAACGTTTGTGAGATATACTTTTAATCACAAGAACCCTAAAATATAAGACACAAAAGTTGGTATAAAGTTTTGAGATAAGATCTCAAATGAATTAGCATTCAAGATCTGATACGGGTAGAGGCACAACACTTAGGGTGCTAAAACAACCTCGAATTAATATGGTTCATTTTTCCGCTGCAGAATATTCAGGTATATTTAAACCCTAAGATCTAGATTTAATTCTTTATTTACACGATTCCTGGCAATAGATTTCGTTATTAGTATTTATAAATCCTTATACACCGGTACGAATTCCTACAAAGAATCTTACGCATGTCCGGCAGGTGAACTACGTTTGTCAAGGTAAGCTCACGTCCAGAGATAAGCTTGAAGACCACTTTCCCCCAGCCTTCACTTTTTGAAGTGGCGGAGTTCCCCATATAGAGTTTCTCCTCACTCTTGTTCTTGATATAGGTAGAAAACATGTACCTATCCAAGCAAATGTGTCTTGTTGCACCGGTATCGAACCACCAAGTTTTTGGATGGCTTTCGGCAACATTAGCCTCGCTGACAACCGCACACATGTCTTTCACCTCAGGGACAGTTCCAAACTGGATTTCTGTTTTATCCCCATTGGTTATGGTCTTGTCGACTTCAGCGACGTTGTAAACGTTCTCACTTGCCATGTTTACAATAGACCCAAAACCAGATTAATAACGTGAGTTAGTCAATACAAAAACTGCAGTTTACATTGATGAATGTTTTCTATATGCACAAAAATGAAAGCAAAGTCAAGTTGCAGAATTCGTATACTTCACGTAAAATAATAAATAATTGCAATTTGTTTTAAAGCCAATTGTTAATTAAAAATTCAAAACCAATACGACGTTACAGTGTTTGCAAAGCCAAATGGTCCAAGCCAAAAACTCGAGGTCACGTTTTAATGTTTTTAATTTGCAGAGAATTGAAACCAAGACAAAATAAGTCTCTAAACTTTCAATTTGTAAAGATTGAAACACCAAACTGCAAGTTTAATCTATATGATTTTGGACAGACTTTGAAACTCAGTCCTGTATCACTATGAATTCTCGTTTTCTAGAGATAATCCAAAACAAAAAAAAAACTGCAGGTTTAATAGGTTAAGTCTCGATGACGCAACAACACTCACTTGTGATTATATCTTTTTCCAAGATAACAATGTGTTGGTCACAACAGTCTAAGAAACACAATTCAAAGTCTGATCAAAATACCAAAACAATTGGTTTCAAAACAGCTTTTAGAATCTCAATTCTCAAATACAAAGCTGCAGGATACGGCAGAATAGAATCTCAATTCAAGTCTGATATTGAACCTCTAAGCACCAATTCTTGATTCTTTTGAGAGATAAAAGGCTGCATCTTACGTACTCGGGCTTGTAATCGTAATTCAAAGCTGAGTTATAACAAACGCTGCACTTATTTTTTGAATCTCCAAGGTATAAGGATTGAAATTATTCAAAGAATTTGGTTTACATCTATTTATACAGAACATATGAGAGAATTAGGGTAGAGTTAACTATCAAAATTTACATTTAGATACTTAACTAAGTATTTACTTAATACTCTTATACGCTCCCTCAAGATAGAGGTACTTGAGTGACTCCAATCTTGACACATGCTTGTTGAAATCGTGATCGTGGAAGAGGCTTGGTAAGTGTATCCACCAGTTGATCAAGTGTAGAGATATAAGCTGCACGCATCATTCTACCATGTATTTGATTGTGAACTAAATGATAGTCGAGGGCAATATGTTTCATGCGGGAGTGGAATACCGGATTTGCGCAAAGATAGGCAATTGTCATAGTATGTTGTCACAGTAGTCGAGGGCAATATGTTGTCACAGTAGATCACTAGAGCTGTCGGTAAGGATATTTGTAGTTCAGTGAGTAGAGAACATAGCCATTGTACCTCGTAAGCAGTATTTGCAACGGCCCGGTATTCAGCTTCACTGGACAAGCGAGCAACACCGCGTTGTTTCTTTGAAGTCCAAGAGATTGGATTACGACCAAGATAGATTAAGTAGCCATTCGTGGAGATGTAATATTCAGTATCACCACCCCAATCAGCATCGGAATAGGCATGAAGAAGCATTGGTGAGGCAGCATTAAGATATATTCCATGTGTAAGTGTACCTGCCAAGTATCGTAACACCCGTTTTGCAGCTTGCCAATGCTCATTAGTGGGCTTGTGAATGAATTGGGATAGGCGATTGATGGCGTATGAAATGTCAGGACTGAAGGTTTCTGCGTAGTTCATTTAATGACAGGACTGAAGGTTTCTGCGTAGTCTTGCCCATACCGTTGATGAAAACCCTTAGCGACAAGTCTTGCTTTATATCGATCTAGGAGCCCATTGGCATGGAATTTCGTCATAAAGACCTATTTGCAGCCAATGATATTTTGAGTAGGTTGTGGTGGGACTAAATCCCAGGTGTGATTCTTCATAAGTGCATCGAATTCATGAGAAGAGGCACAACTCCAATTTTCATCTTTCAAGGCTTGTTGAATTGTTGTCAGTTCCTTGGATTTGTACTTGGATTTGTGTTTATTGGCAGTGACTGTGAGGCTGAGTTTGTTTATTGGTTTGTGTATATTGTTTTTGGCTCAAGTTCGCATATTGTGATTATTTTGTGGTGGTTTATGAATTTGGTTTTGTGGTTGAATAGGCGCAGCTTGGATTAGATTTTGTGGATTTGTTTGTGGGTTTTGCTGAGTTGTGGGTTGCAACTCATTTTGGCGTGGAGCAATGGGCTCAATTGAAAGAGGGTCTGCATGGGTCGAGATTTGCGACCCATGTATAATTGGAGCTGTAGGCTCAGATATATGAGATGAGGAAGAGTTAGGGATATGAGATAATACTTGTGACGATGACGATGGTTGTGGTGAGAGGCGAAGGCCAGAGTGCGGGGATCCCGGTGGCGTTGACGAAGTTGGCGGGGTGACCGGTGACATCTGATAAGCTCTGGTGTGAGACGAAGGTGAAGACGAAGATGATGATGTACGAGTTGTTGTGTTGTTGGGCAAATTCTGGGTGATGGATGATGGGCTTGTTGTTGATGGGTTATTGTATTGGGCCAGATTATTTGATTGGAATGGGCCTGTTTGATTTGAGCCCAATATTCTTGGTGAGTCTTGATGACCATTGTCGTCTTAAACACGTGAGTTATGTCTAGGCAGCGGATGAGTTGGAGTTCAGGTTGGACAGTAGGCGTCGACGGTGGTGACGGAGATATCTGAGGTGGTGCGAGCAATATCAACAACGGCGAGCTGGAATTTACCACATTATTGGTGTGGTCCTCTCGATTGGGCTTCACGAATGGGAAAACAGATTCAGCAAATTGAACGTGCCTTGACACATACATTCGCTTGGTAGGGGGATGAAAGCAAAAATATGCACTATGAGAAGTAGAGTACCTAAGGAAGATACATTGTTGAGAACGATTGTCAAGTTTATGTCTCGTCTACGAACGCACCCAAGGGTAACAAACACAACCGAAGACCCGACGCTTCTCATAATTAGGTGATATCCCAAAGAGTTTATGAAATGGTGACGTCATGGAGAGAACCGGAGTTGGCATTCGGTTTATGAGATAGACCGCGATAGAGAAGGCGTACGTCCAATACTCTTTTGGAACCAAAGCAATTGACATAAGCATGAGACCAGTTTCCACTATATGCCGGTGTTTGCGTTCAGCAAGGCTGTTGTTTTCAGGCGTATGAGATGGAGAGGTGAGATGACTGATTCCATGTGTAGAGAGGAAGCTTCGAAGTGCAACAAATTCCCCTCCGTTATCCGAAAGCAGAGTCCCAATGCGGCAGTGAAAACGATTCTCAACTAGGGCTACAAAGGCTTAGAATATTTTCGGACATCAGACTTGCGTTTAAGCGGATATAACCAAGTATAACGGGTAAAGTGATCAACCAAAACAAGGTAGTATTTGTGATTATCAAAGGAATAAAGAGGTGATGTCCAAACATCGGTAAAAATGATTTCTAGAGGACAAGTAGAGACAATGGTAGTTTGAGTAGAAGGAAGCTTATGGCTATTATTTATAAGATATTCTGAGCAAGGTAAGTGTTTTTGTTGTGAAGAAGAAAACGGCAGAGAATGCTTTGAAATAATAGAATGCAAAATAGAAGAAGACGGATGCCCCAATCTTGAGTGCCAAGATGTAAGAGTTGTCTTTGGACCGGAACAAGAAACCATCGCAGTAGTTTGAGGAGATGTCACAAGCAAATTAAACCAAAACACGATTAGTGTTACAAAGACGATATACAGAAATGAAATTTTGTGTATCCGGAACACATAATATTTTATCAAGTAAGTAAAGCACGTATTTGATTGGGAAGAAGAGTGGAACCCGTGTATGATAGAGATATTGTTGACCCATCAGCTATGAGAGCATCGTCACCGCCATTGTACGGTTGGTGTAGCGCCAAGTTCTTGAAATCAGAAGTAAGATGATGAGTCGCGCCAGAATCAAGTAACCAAGGCGAGGCAGGATATTGTGACCCAATGGCTAGGTTTGCTCGTGGTTGTCATGGGCGGAAAGGAGAGCTTTGAGGGTGACTCTGTGATGTTTGAAGAGACTGAAACCGCGGGCAGCGTCGAGCACTATGCCCTTGGGTTTGACATATTTGGCAATTGCCCAAACACGGTTTGGAGACCCTTTCGTCTGGTATGGTCTGATTGTTCGAAGGCTGCTAGGATGTGTTGTTGTTGTTGTTGTTGTTGTTGTTATTATTGTATCGTTTTCTATTGTTATTGTTGCGGTTGTTGTAGTTGTTGCGGTGTTGGGCAGTGTTGGCAGAGACAGGAACCATCGATGTGGCAGCAGCTTGCTTGGAGAGAAGCTTGGCTTCATGGTTAAGAAGTCGTTCATGGACTTCTGTGGTTTGAGGAGGCTTATCCTTGGCAACGATTTGATCAATGACAGGTTTGTAGTCATCGGGAAGACCCTCGATAATGTGCTCAATCTGGTCATCATGTTCAAGAGGTTTTCCAAGAAGAGCAAGAGTATCGAGAAAAGTTGTGATTCCCTTGATATACTCATCAATGGTTAAGGTACCTTTGTGGAAGAGTTTGAGCTGATCTATCAGTGAGCGGATGTGTGTACATGAAGGATTGACATATGTGGAGGCTAGCTTCGTCTAGATCTCAGCGGCACTGTATATAAGCCTATCTTGATGACGCCAACAATCTCTTGAAGAGACGGTGAGATGGAGCCTATGAGAACACTGTATATGATCCTATCTTGACGACGCCATTTGGTGTAAGCAACATTTGGGGATGTCACATATCCAACTATTACAGTGACAACCGGAATTTCTGTGGTGTCATCAAGGTGGTGCACTAGTTCATACCCATCAATGAGAGCATGAACTTGGAATTTCCACACGAGGTAGTTTGTGGTCGTTAGTTTCGTGATATTGAACATGTTGATGTTGTGGATGGTGTTTGTTGTGATCGATATTGCATCGTTTGTGTTTTTTGAGTTTGCCATGGTGACGGCTGAGTAAAAAAAATGGAGAATTTTTAGGTTTTTAGGACCGATAGCTCTGATACCATACAAGGATTGAAATAATCTTATTAATCAAAGAATATGGTTTACATCTATTTATACAGAACATATGAGAGAATTAGGGTAGAGTTAACTTTCATAATTTACATTGATATCCCTAACTAAGTATTTACTTAATACTCTTATACAAGGTGAATTCGATTGATGTTTCTCTGTTTCCGAAAGAACAACCAAGTCGAGCCTCGCCACTCGTCACAATGAGTTTGACGTTTACCAATCGCAACCAATAAACTCAATGTACACACTCACAAGCTTCCCACGTTTATAAAATTCCAATTCCAATCTGTTAATGTTTATAGAACAAAACGGATTCAAAGGGTTAAGACTGTAGGAGCTAAAATTAGCAAACACTACGTAAAGCAATTGAAATTGAAATCACAAATGTTACGGAAAGACAAGAGAGGAGTCGAGTTGATGAACTCTGTCCTTAACCCTTTGAATCATCCGTAGTGTGACGGTTTCTGTGTGATTCAAGGATCCCATGATACAACCTCTATAAACTATTTTCGGAAAACAGCTCTAACGAACCAAGTGTTTCTACGATACTTTTGAATACTTTCTATCAAAGAGAAATTGCTGGATATATGTGTTTCTATATGAGCGATATGAAATTCTCAGTCCCTTAAGAAAAAGACCTCAAACGTCCATATATTGAGGTTTGAGATTGGTTTAATTTTTAAGATCAATCAACCACAACCAATGCAAATCCAGGAGAAGTGGGTGATAGCATGACGCAACGATCTCACAATGAAGCCGAGTCTCAAGGAGACGTGAAACAAAAGATACTGATTCTCATGGAAGCGTTCAACTCCACTCAACACACTCTTGGAGCTCCAGTGAGAACAAACCAAATCATTATAGCCCATTTCTCATTCACACAATTTAATTTTATAAAGCCCACTTGACTTAATAAAATTTGATCCAACATATGACGATATCTCCAAATGAAAAGTTATATATCTCTCAAATTTTTCGTACTAAATCCAATTTCCTCGCAAATTTGTTGCGATTAGTAATTGATTGTAGTATATATATGTACTGAAAATTATTTTATTGTCTTCACAATCACATAAATACATGACTATATTTGCCATTAATTATTTCCATACCAATTAAATGTCTAATTAGCCGACAAAACCAACGGATTAAACTAAACCATTCTAAAGTAATCACCTGTAAAAGATTTTGCGTCTAGGAAGAAGCTATGACGTCGACTAAAAAGGCTTTGTTAGTCTAAAAATATTATTTTGGTATAAAAAACTCGCAAAGTCAAACATGAACTGCTCGAAGTCGCATATAAATGGTTCAAGAGGCCAAATGAAAGTGAACAACGAGAGAAAGCATTTAGCAAAAGCAAAAACATGTCAAACAATTCTTCCAAGAGTTTTTGCTTGTTAGGGTTTCCATTGATTCTTATTCTTCTTCTAAGCTTCTTACTTTTTTCTTCGTTCCCTAATAATGAATCTCCACCTCAACAGTTCTTCTCTTCACTTACTATGTCCTCTCTTCTTGTTCACACAAATGCATTACAATCCTCATCTTCTTCTTCTTCGTTATACTCTCCTCCGATTACCGTAAAGGTAAGAATCTCTCGGATTCATATGTATAGTTTTCCTCTTTCATTACTATACTGATGTTTTCATATATTAACGTTTGCAAATCTACATGCTATATGGTGAAATTCTCAAAATCAATACATGATTTTCCGATGATTCATGCATGTGTTATATATTATTTGAATTAGTCATTTGCTATATTAGTACTCGATGTCGATGTTCATGTATATTGTAATGATTCGTACGACTTTTGGAACGTACATAACTAATCTTTTATTCTGGTCAACTTGACATGTACATGTGTATATTATATATAGTATGCATATATACATAGAAAACAGTCGTAGTTTGTAGTAGTGAAAATGAAGTAAAGGTAATAACAAAATTAAATGAAATGTCGGCAGAGAAGGAGCAATCTTGAGAAAAGAGAAGAAGAGTTGAGGAAAGCAAGGGCTGCAATTAGAAGAGCCGTCAGGTTTAAGAATTGCACGTCCAACGAAGAAGTTATTACTTATATCCCCACAGGCCAGATCTACAGAAACTCATTTGCCTTTCATCAGTTAAGTTTATACTTTTGATTACATTTTCTTTTGTGATGACTACTTATAAATAAATATATATTTTAAATTTTTGTAACCTTTGAAATTTTACTAAAAACTTTGAGTTCACTAATATACAATTAATTATTATTATATATTTACAATTATATTTATTTAAGTTTTGTAATTTTATATATATCAACATACAAATATTATAACCCCTTAATAACAAAGTACTTTAAAAGTTAAAACTATTTATTCAATGTAACCTATATTATTGAACAACAGTTTGATCGTTTGAATCAGTGGAAACCATAAAAACCAATAAAACAATTTACACAATTTCAAATATATGATGCATTTGTCGTATTTTGACAACTTTTAAGACTGTCAATATCAAAATAAAATTACTTTGATGATAAAACTATAGATGATACTACTATACCATAGTTTGAAAACATAACACAACATATTTAAAAATATTATTCTTATATATTATTTTACTGAATTTTGTTAATTTTTACGTTTTGAATCCATTTTTTTTATCATCTTAAGATGTTATATGCATGAACCAAGATTAATAGTATATAAGAGATTGCCTAATTGCCTAACTTGAAGGTATTTCACCAAACTTTCCACTGTTTTGAAAAAATTGAGTGCAAGTCATTCTCACTCAGTGTTACGGAACCACGGAATATGCAAATTTAATTGAACTTTCAACTCTACCATTTCTTAATTAATTAATTAAGACGTCAATTTGCCTCATTTGTTATATCACATAATTCATAATATGCCAAATTTAATTAAACTTTCAACGCTTCCAATTTTTTATACTTTTAAATTAATTTAGAAGCCAATTTGCTTAATTTGTTATATCACATAATTCATAATATAACAAATTTAATTGGACTTTCAACGTTTCCATTTCTCTATTTTTTTTGTTAATCCAAAATAAAAATATTATAACACTCTTTCTTTCTAGTTTTGATATCTCGAGGAAGAGTATTGGAATTCTTTTATTTTCGGTCAACTGAGATATATTGACATTTTGACCCACTCACAAATTTATGTTAAAAGGCCTTAGACTATCACGAGCGCCTGCGAGAATAGTTTCTCATATTCAAAAATATTTCATAGCCCGCGAACATGTTCGTTGGTAACTAAAAGAATAAATCATAATGATCTTTTCACAGAAAATCGACGAGAATCATGGGAGAAAGGGGTCGATTTAGGCTCCTTCCCTTCCACTGCATAGCTTCTGCTTATCGCGTGAACGTGTGCAATTTTGATTAGAGGAGCAAGCTTGGGAACGGGAGGCTAGGGCGCAAGAGCACACGCGAGAGAACCTTGCCTTGTGGGTGTCCGATGCACTACCGCTCGCCCCTGTAGCAGGGTTTATGACCCAACTTGCCCACGAAAAAACGAAAAACTTTGATTACAAAACCCTAAACTCATTGAAATTATCAAGCAGAAAGAAGCAGAAAGAAGTATATTGTAATTTGGGTCGTTTAAATCTCACACTTATATTCAATAGAAGATTAAATTTTCAAAAATGCTTCAAATCACATTTTCTAAGAAGTGCTTATATTTGAAAAATACTTGGGTGAATCCATTCATTCACCCCTTTTTCATTAACCAATTAGAATTTGACATGTCATTTATTTAAAGAATAAAGAAATTAAAATCAATAAAATAAAATAAATTAAAGAAACAAATTCTGTAGAATTTAATTTATTAAGGAAATTATTGGTTTGGGTTTTTAAAATAGTGTTTAGGGATAAGATTTTATAAATAAACAAATTTATATTTTGGTTTGGGTTGATAAAATAGTGGTTAGGGTTACGATTACGTGATTAAAAGAATTTATATTTTGATTTGGGTCGATAAAATTGTGGTTAGAGTTTAGATTTTGTGATTAAAAGAAATAATATTTCGGTTTGGGTCGATAAAATAGTGGTTAGAGTTTAGATTTTGTGATTAAACAAATTTAAGTTTTGATTTGGGTCGAGAAAATAGTGGTTAGGATTTAAATTTTGTGATTAAACGAAATTATATTTCGGTTTGGATTGATAAAATAGTGGTTAGGGTTTAGATTTTGTGATTAAACGAAATTATATTTTGTATGGGTAGATAAAATAGTGGTTATGGTCTAGAATTTGTGATTAACAAAATTATATTTTGATTTGGGTTGATAAAATAATGGTTAGGTTTTAAATTTTGTGATTTAATTTATTTATATTTTAAATATATGATATGTCAAATTCTAATTGGTCACTACAAAGGGGATGAATGAATGGTTCATCCCCTAGGGGTAAACCCAAGAATTGTTCCTGATATTTGATAAAAGAACTTCTTTGGTAAAACATTGTTTGTCGTTTACATATTGATACTAACTCTAAACAGATATAATATATTGAACCAATAAAACAGGAGTCACATAGAAATGATGAAAACATTTAAGGTGTGGTCGTACAAAGAAGGAGAGCAGCCACTGGTTCACGATGGACCGGTAAATGATATCTACGGAATCGAGGGACAGTTCATTGACGAGCTTAGTTACGTGATGGGCGGACCAAGTGGCCGGTTTAGAGCTAGCCGGCCAGAAGAAGCCCATGCCTTCTTCTTACCCTTCTCCGTTGCCAACATTGTTCACTACGTCTACCAACCCATTACCTCGCCAGCCGATTTCAACCGGGCCCGTCTCCACCGGATTTTTAACGATTATGTAGACGTAGTGGCTCACAAGCACCCTTTTTGGAACCAAAGCAATGGTGCTGACCATTTCATGGTCTCTTGCCACGATTGGGTAACGTATACATAACTTCTATAAATCATTTCAACATATCATTTGGTTAGGTTCGGTTTTAATTGGGTTTTTTTTCTTACCAATTTGGATTGGTTACACCTAACAATGACTAAATATTTTCTACTTAACTTGATATAATTAGGCTCCCGATGTGCCAGATAGTAAACCAGAGTTTTTCAAGAACTTCATGAGAGGACTATGCAACGCCAACACATCGGAAGGTTTCAGACGAAACATCGATTTCTCTATACCGGAGATTAACATTCCTAAAAGGAAGCTAAAGCCACCATTTATGGGACAAAACCCTGAGAACAGGACGATCTTGGCTTTCTTCGCAGGAAGAGCTCACGGATACATTAGGGAAGTTTTGTTCAGTCACTGGAAGGGTAAGGATAAAGACGTTCAAGTTTATGACCACCTCACAAAGGGACAAAACTATCATGAATTGATTGGTCATAGCAAGTTTTGTCTTTGTCCTAGTGGCTACGAGGTGGCTAGTCCTAGAGAGGTCGAAGCCATCTACTCAGGCTGCGTCCCGGTTGTCATATCGGACAACTACTCGCTTCCGTTCAACGACGTGCTTGATTGGAGCAAGTTCTCGGTTGAGATCCCGGTCGACAAAATTCCTGATATTAAGAAGATTTTGCAAGAGATTCCACATGACAAATATTTAAGGATGTATCGAAATGTTATGAAAGTTAGAAGGCATTTTGTGGTGAACCGTCCGGCTCAACCATTTGATGTGATCCACATGATTCTTCACTCGGTTTGGTTAAGGAGGCTTAACATTAGGTTGCCTTCTTGATAGTATACTATAGTCATTGCATTACAATACCTTTTGTTCTTATATTTCTTTCAAGAGTTGTTTTAAAAAATCTCCATGTACCAAAACAGTTGTCTAGAGCTTTAATTACTCATATACGTTGTAAAAATTGTTAGAATAAAGACTTTCAGTTTTGGAATTGAAAGATAGGATTCAACGAGGCTTTTAGTTCAGTTGAAGATGTGCTATAGAGTTCATCTAAGAAGGAGCATTTTAAAATGTGCAGTAGATATCTTAAAGAGGGAAGCTCCTAATAGCAAATCACACGGTGGGTTTAAGACTAACCACAAAAGACAACATACATAAACTTCTAGAAAACAACAACATTTAGAGATAATGAAGCAAAGTCTCACCTATGCTTCAGATTTGATGGTAGCACTTGCATTTTGCGCAGCTGCGGAAGAAGAAGCATTACTCTCAAGAAGCCATTCCCTTGCGCAAATCAGAGCCTCCACTGTCTCGGGCCTCAGTGACGTCTTGTACTCATCCATTTCCCTCGGTTCCATGTCAAAGACATAGTCAAAGGCTGCAGCTGAAACCGGGATTGAAAGGATGTCTCTAGCCATCTTTGACAAGGTCGGGTACTTGAGCTTGTTCTGTTTCCACCAGTCAAGAACATCAAACTCCTGAACCCTGGGAAGCAGGGTTTCATCAAGGTACTGGTCCAGCTCTGATTTCAGATTCTGCCCCGTTGTCTCCATTATGTACGTGTCAAAATCCGACAGTCCATCTGCTTTCCCACCTTCAGATGTCGTGTTTTGGGGCGACGGGAGCGCCATGTATTCGGTGAAGAGCTCGTGGATCCCATCATCCACAGTCTTGATGTTCTTCCCAGCATCTTCTCCAAATATCTTGGAGAAACTGAACTCGACAAGCTTCATCTTGAACCGAGGATCCATCACCACGGCCATTGCCAAAACCAAGCTACAGTCTCTCCAGTACTTGTCTACCTTCTCTTGCATGGTTTTAGCAATACCTGTGACAAAAGGATCCTCTCCAGCTATCGCCCGAGACAAATCTGACTGTGTCTTCCACACTTCATGGAAGAAGGTAACAGCAGATGGGTTTCCAGTAGATTGAAGAGTGGAGACTGCTTCGAAAAGAGGCTTCAGGAATGTGCAAAGTGCCTCCACATGCCTCCAATCCTCTGCTGAAGGAGGTTTCTTGTAGTCAGGATCAGCAGTGTCTAAGCACGAGAACACTTCCTTTAATTCTGAAGCAGCCACAAGCATCATATATGTTGTGTTCCATTGCGTCTGATCATCAAGAGAAAGCACCTTCTCGCTTGGAACTTGAAGCTGTTCCTTGAGCTCAGTAAACCTCTCCTCATGGGACTCTGACGTTTTCACATGCTTCACACTGTCCCGGATGTTCTTGATCACATCTTTCCCTTTCTCCAGGACATCTTTAGCGAGGCTACCAAATGTTCGGGCAACACAATTCCCTATTACCAACTGACCATCCAGAATCCCAGGGTTCTTGATGCAGAGTTGAGGTCTGATGTTTTCAACCGCAGAGTTACTCGCCGGGTGGTTAAAGGTGACGTTAAACAACTTTCCCTCCAGACCCCATTCAGAAACACAATTTGCAACCGCGAGACTCAAGGCTTCGTCAGCTTCTGGATACGATTCCATCAAAACATTGAGAAGCTTCTTTTGTATCTTCCAATCGCTGTCAATGTAGTGAGCAGTTATAAACACATACCCAAGAGTTAGCTTGGAGGTCCAAAAGTCGAGCGTTAGACAGAAGCGTCCAGGAATCCCTTCTAAAGACTTCATGACATTCTGCTTTTCAGCAAGGTAAGTCGCCACACAGTCTCCTTGAACATTGTTAAAGCTCACAGCATCAAAGTGAGGCTGAATACTCTGCACGAACGAGACAAAACCTGGATGCTGAACCATGTGAAGAGGGTAGTCATGCATAATGATCATCTTAGCTATCTCTTGACGACACTTGTCCTGATTAAACGCAACATAGGGACTAGCGTTGTTCTGAGACCGGTAACGCCTTCTCGGAGTGTCAGTCTTGGGAGTGTAAGGAGTAGACATCAGTGGGTTGTTGTCATTGTCATGCGTATGGATAAGTGCAGGACATGTCCCCTTAAAAATGTGACGCTTAAGATGGCTAGTACCAGCCACTTTGTTACCGTTGCTGTAAGCAAAACTCTGATTACATCCTTTGCAAAAAGCTCTTCTGCAGTTCGGTTCTACCGCCTCGATTGTGAAATGTTCCCACACCATCGACTTCTTCTTGCGTCGCTTGATCGGTTGGGTCTCTGGTGAAACCATTTCAGTGTCATTGTACACTTCCAAAGCTGTTTCCTCTATTGGTTGTGTCTCTGGTGACCTTATTTCAGCAGTATCATTGTACACTTCCAAAGCTGTTTCCTTGATTGGTTGTGTCTCTGGTGACCTCATTTCAGTATCGTCATTGTACACTTCCATCTTCTTTGCAACATAACATAAAAAGGAAAATAACTGTTACCCAAACAAAGCCCACTATAATAATAACAATGATTAAACATTGGGCCTATTCCAAAAGGCCATGACCAACGGTAAATAATAAGATTGGTATAAGGGCAAAATCGGTATTTGACAACATCGCGTAGATCCAACAACTTAAAAAGAGAGAGAGAAAAAAAACAGATCTGAAGTTTTAAAAGGTCCTAAGAGTCGATCAAACATGGGCTGCAAATCAAAAACTAGAGCCCAGATTATAAAGTCTTCAACATAACGAAACTGATTCAAACAAAACACAGAAGTTTATAAGATCGGGCTTTTTTCTTTAAATCACACACACACACAAACACAAACAACAATTTCAAGTTTTTTTTTCAAAATTAATTTGCCTCCATGAGTTAAACCAAAACATTTGAACTTGGCTCCTAAACGACCTTAAGAACTTTATCAACCCAGTAAAATTGTCCTATGAGTTGAATTATTTCAGAATTAGCAGATCCAGTATGGTAATTGCATAAAGTAAATGAACCAAACGTATTTTCGCAGAGTAGACCAAAAGCTAACAATTTAACAAACAATCGAGGCAAAACTCTAAAATCCCCAATTAGATCCAGGCGAAATTAGATCCAGAGTTTAGGGTTTCGTGAAAAATACCTGCGAGGGAGAAATTGAAGCTCTGCGTTGTGAAGTAGAGAAGACGGAATGAAAATCGCCGGTTAGATGCGGTGGTGACGGAGGAATCGAGCCGATCTCCGGCGAGTAGATTGAGAAAGCGAGAAAGAGAGAAAGAGAGAGAGAGATTTGGGCTTCAGAGGCTAATTGGACCTTTGGATGAAAAGCAGACAAGGCAAAGAGATAAGTTTATGTTATTATCTTTAATCGAATAAGGATGCGTCTAAATAAGGGGTTAGGTCGAAATACTACTGAGAATGTTTGGGCCGGTTATTGGGCTTTTAAAGACGGCCCAGGAGTTTGTAAACAAAACCCTTTGCTTGATTAAGATCACGCGCTTTATTTTTACACGTGGCTAAGTGATTTGTTTTCTAGATCTACAATATTATAACATACGTACAGCGCGAAGCTATAATATTTTTTAAAAAATTAAAAAGAAATAATTTATTTAATAGATTAAATCTTTTTATATATTTTCCAAATGGACAACTCTTATATCTATAAATATTTAGTATACAATTACTATGTTTGATTTTTACTGATTAAAAATATAGAAACACTAACATATAGTTCATTAAGTTAAGATCTAAATTATAACTATATAATTTAAATTTAAATTATATTTGTTTTATTAATATTATTTGTTTTGCTTAGTGTTTAAGATAATATAATTGTATTTTGACTGTTATATCTAGGATTTCACCCGTAGTATACCGTCTCGTATTATTATCGACCCAAAACTGTCATACTATCTAATCATGTTCAGTGAAATTAAATATATTTAATGTACTTTACCCGTAATATATCGTCTCGTATTACTATCGACTAAACCCGTCCTACCATCTAACTCTGTTCAGTGAAATTAAACATTATTTTGTTATTTTGTTTAATAATACGTTGATTTAAAAGATATATAATTCAAATCAATTTAAAAGTTTTCTTTCAAATAGTTATTTAATTGTTGTAAAGTTCATATATTATAACATTATAAACCCGTTCTACCATCTAATCATGTTCGGTAAAATTAAACATTATTGTTTTTTATTTTTTTTTAATAATACTTTTATTCAAAGATTTATAATTCAAATCAAAGTTTTCTTTCAAATGATTATTTAGTTTATAAAGATTTCACATATTATAAATATTCTAAAAGTTTTTCCGTTAAATATTCTAACCGTTTAATAAACTTTCAATAACTAAAATATTTATCTTTTAATAAAATATAATATTAACAATGTCCTAAGATTTCTCCTTTTTGTAAGTAATTAGAATTGATGAAAATATATTAGATAAGAAAATGCTGACAATTAGAAATATTAATTAAAGTGCATGCAAAATTACCCTAAAATTACGTACGCAACTTTACTTGCATAGGGTATCTATAAATATCCGGTAAAGTCCCGACTAACCAAAGGGTTAAATGGCGAGCTGATTCTGGCCTTTCTCATAGTGCATCAGCTAATGTAAACCAACTATACTTTTAAACATCTCTCTATATATGTATATATATGTTTTCCGAAATGGAACCTTATTTCATAAGTTTTGGCAATATGTTATCTCTTATAGACTGAACAAATTTATGGGTGTTTTTGATTTCCTAGGTGAATTTGATTAGAGGATATTATGATGCTGGTGACAACGTAAAATTTGTTTGACTAATGTCATTTACCACAACCTTGTTGAGTTGGGCTGCACTTGAATATCAAAATGAGATTACTTCCGTTAAACAGATTGGTTACCTCCTGATTCAAGAATGGAGCTAATCCATCTTTTGATCACTTGATGATCAGTGTTCCAAACTTGCCACGCGGAAGGTGGGATGATGAAGGTGGTGATAAAACTATTTGCTTCTAAAGCCGTCCACGTCGGATTTTAAACGACCAGTCAGGAGCTGCCACATTAATAATTAACATATTTAGCATCTAATTAACTAACATTTTTAAAAATAGTAATTACTTCCTTAAAATTTAAAATAAAAAAGTGAACTAACAAATATTAAATTTAAACTTATAAATAAGGAAACTATATAAATATAATTATGTAATATTAAACCCAAACCTTTATAGGATTTTATACAACTAATGCAATATTTTTAAGTATAACTTAAAGAAACGTAACAAAGACGTGGTTTGATAGTGGTGTTTTTAATCGTATCAATTTGAATCAAATTCTCGAAGATATAAATTGAGGTCTTTCACTCTAGGAAGCGTGAAGGGGAAGAGGATCTAAACTGCATAAAAAGAGAGAAGTAATAGAGTTAAGTATCAATTTAGAAGCTAAAACATTTTCTTTGAATAACAGAAAACAAAATAGAGCACATCTTGACCAGCTTGAAAAATAATCATAATAACAAGAAAAGGAAGAGATTTTCGAAGAACAATTATGGAGCATGTGAAAAGTTTAGAAGGTATGGCACATATTGCTTGGACAAATCATAAGAGGATGGAAAGAGACATTGTAAGAAAAAATGAAACAAATAAAACGAGTGCTTGCAAAAAGATAGGAAGAGTGATAACTCTCACTAAAATATTGTGAAGACAGAAATTCATATACATATTGAAAAGAATGTGAGAAAAATATGAGTTGTTAAATGTAGATAAACTTATGAATATATTTCTATATAATATCTTATTTTTAGAAGAGCTATACTAACTAATACAGCGAAGATAAACGGAAAAACAATACTATATTTGCGGGTAGGGATGTCAATCGGACCTTAAGTCCGCGGGTCTAGTCCGTTTAGTGACATAGCGGGGCGGGTACGGACCTATATGTAGTGAAGTCCAATAAAAAGCGGGCCTAGCGGGTAGGGTCCGTTTGGACTGCGGAGTAAACAATACATGCCCATTAAGGGCCGCGGGTTTGCGGGCGACCCGTAAAAAATTAGACAAACAAAAAAAAAACCTTTGCATCTCCTTCGTTCAATCCGTTCTGCTTCAATTTTTCTCGAATCCTGAAGTAAAATTTCCTTTGTTGCTTCTATTCTTCTCGAATTCTCCTTTGTTCTTTTAGTTTTTGTAGTTTGTTCAATCGAAGTTGGAAAAAAACTAAGATTTTACTATGAATCAGTGATCGCTCCTAAGCGAGCTGTTGAGGCTGTAAAATTCAGAAGGAATAAGCAGAGAGATTGAGAATTTTGGGTTTGTTATAGTTAACCCAACAGATGAATGGAAATATGTCTCATGTCAAAGACTCAGAACTCAAAACACCTTTCTCTTAATTCATGTTGACGATAAAGCTTGATATTGATGAAGAGACATCTTGAGTTTGAGATTCATGTTTTCAGTTTATGACTTTAATTTAATGTTTCAGTTAAGTACTTTAGTTAATGCTTCTGCTTAGTTACTTTTTATACTTCTTGGATCGAAGATCACTTAGTTTGTGTTGGAAAATTGTTATTTCCACAGAAGAGAGTAAGAAAACAGAGCTCACAATCTTTTGATTGTGATTTGTGAACAGAGAACGTTTTTCTATTTTGTGATCTTGGTTCAAAACAGGAGTTAGTAAATAATGATACAAATGTAGAGAATTACGCATCATGAAAATTGATTGCAATGGGAATAAGTCAAACTTTTTAAATGTAAAACGAAATCACTAAAGGAAATTGAAACAAGGGTCTTGTGGATAAACTCCAGAAAATATACACACAGACATAAACATAACTAAGACTGATATATTAATTATCAAGCTATGAAATGTTACATAAACCAAAATTCAAAGATCCTAAATTCTCTGATGTGAAACAAGAGAATAAACAAACTCAAGACCATTTAGCAGCTATAGCTCACTTCTGAATATTACTACACAAGAGAATAAACAAACCGTTGGGCTTTGCGGGGCGGGTTAGGACTGAGTTTTGTAACCCGCGGTCGTCGGCGGGCAGGTCCGTCGCGGATCAGAAGAAAAGCGGGTACATCGCAGGCGGTCCAAACGGCCGCGGACACGCCCGTCTGCCATCCCTATTTGCGGGTACCAAAATAAGAAAGTCGTCGTAGTTATTTTCCATACAAGAATTTATTTTATACGTAAAGAACATCGTTATCCAAAATATCTAAAGATAAAGAGATAGTTATGAACCAAAAGAATGTTCTTTTGATAAATGTTGTAAACCTAAAAGTTGTATTAAAGTTATTTTTAGTTATATATTTAAATTGTAACTATTTGTCATGGTAATTTTAAAAATCAAAGAGTTTATAATATTAACAACAAGTAGACATATAAAAACATATCTTTCAAAATTTTCAATAAAGAATTTTAGTCACACAAAAAATTATTAAAAGTTTTACAAATAGACCCATGCGTCGCGTGGGTTCATAACCTAGTACAAATATACAACTACACCACTTTGGTTGGATGTATTCGATAATTAATGTTCACCAACTGCATGCCAAAGGATTTACCCGAGTTTAATTTCTTTTGACATGTCTTTGACAAACCACGTTTCTAAAGATACAAACAGTTGTCATATATTAAGATAATTTAAGGTTTTTAGTATATATACTATATTTTACGAGGAAAAAACACGTTCTTTCAAAAGATGTTAGCCCTCTTTTAAAACCACATTATTGTATCATGGAATGTTGAGTCACACATTGCACACATATCACTGCAAGTCTGCAACTAAGAGACTGATCATAAATAAATCAATCATACAAATTAAACTGTCACACGTGATCTCATTAATTTCAAGAAATGGAGGATGATAAGAGTCAAGAGACGACGGAAAAAAAAGAGTCAAGAGATGACTAGAAGAACCAGGACCGGCCCGCCATGTAGGAATTTTGTACGCAAATAAAACATTTATGCCCTTTATTGTTTTTATATAATCACAAATAATAATAATATACAAAAGTTCTACTAAAACTTTATAAAACAGTTTTTTTAAAAAAATTATAAGCATTTTGTAAGCAAAAATGGAGGAAAAATCAAAATTACATTCTTTAAATATACATCTATTTAGATTTTTGCCTGCAAAACCATTCATCAAATTCACATAATCGAATTTTTCAAACATAGTTGTCTTAATGGATAGCAAAACTAACTCATTTATTTGATTAATCAAAACAAAAATTTTTATTTTGTAATCAAAGTTTAAGCACCTTACACTAGAAAGTCCTTATTTTTTATTTTGTAATCAAAGTCTTAGAGTTTAAGATTTATTTTTCTTAAGTCTAAACTTTTACTAAACTAAGTTCATTAACAAAACATTTTATTAACTTTAAAAAGGTTAAAGAAAAATAGTGAATGAAAAGCTTAACAAATATAAATACATAAAAAAGGCCTATAATTGTTTTTTTAAAAACATAGGAAACTTAAAACCTTTTTATAAAAATATGTTCTTCTACTGTAATGCCCTAAGTTGTGTAGAACGATGGACTAAAACCAAAGTGTTATTCAATATATGGTTTTAATAGAGCTGTATATTCCAATATGCTATGCCACATCACGATATTTTTATAATCAAACAGTAACTTATGACACTTAAAATTTTTAAAAAACATATTAATCTTATAACTTCACGAAACAGAGCAACAAAGGGTGTCTTGATAGGCATTGATTCTGCAACGATAAACGACCGTCGCATCAGCGCTAATACGGAGAGCCACGGCCTGCCGCTTCTTTGGCCCTGCTGTGTTTAGAATGCACAAATCTTGAGCCATAAATGCACTCCCATCGACAGTTGCACATAGAGAAAACGATAAGATTAATGAACAACTTTAAGTAAAAGCTTCAAACAAATAAAAGGTTATGAGAAAACGCGGATAAAACGTTTCAACAGGGTGTATACAACTACACCACTTTGGTTGGATGTATTCGACAATTAATGTTCACAAACTCCATGCTAAAGGATTTACCCGAGATTAATTTCCATTGACATGTCTTTGTCAAACCATGTTTTTAAGTACAAACAGTTATCATAAATTAAAATAAAGTTTTTAGTATCTATAGTCACGCTTCAACTGCAGTGTCATTTCGTTCCATGTGGATCAAAATTTTTACTCAGCTCGCCTCCCCTTAGATTACTGATCCTTGAATCTCTCTCAGCTAGGTAATCACGTCTATCACGGGGATATGGTTTACCCCACATTGATGTTCTCTGCGTCACTTCTTGAAGCACTTCCTGTACTACTCGGGGATTTGTGTGAAAGAACTTGTGTCTCGGTTTTGCTTGACGTGAGGCTTTAGGCCCTCGATATAACAAGGTGTGATTGTCGAGCTTCTCTTCATGCCTTGGAAGACGTTGGCAATTGTATTCTTTCATCGTTGCCCCTTTATACTCCAAGACTTCTCCCTGCTTAGCATAATTCTCTTTTCCTAAGAAAGAAATATCTCGAGTCAATGGAGATTTCGAACCATGGCTGCAAATATCATCATTAAATTTAATCCATGGTTTAGAATAGCCATTATTGGTGTTGTATGAGTCATGCGGTTCTGGTTCTGGTACTTCACGGCCTAATTCATCCTCAAACTATGATTCAGAATACTCTTCATGCCACCATTCTTCATAATTATCATTGAGACACATCTCCAGGTTGGTTTCTTCCTCTTCCACATAGTATGACGTCATCCTTGCTCCTTTGTTTTCGGGGAATTCCTTGCACAAACAAGAGAAAGATGTATCAAAAGTAAATCAATAAATTATGGTAAAGAAAATAAAATATGGAAACTTTTTATTTTTCTTTTTATTTTCTAAAATCAATGCAAAAACAAAAAATAAAATTCGAGAATCTAAAATATCAAAAGAGAAAACGATTTTTTTTTATTTTTCTTTTCTGGTTTTATAAAAGTAAAAGTTTAAAAAATCAATTAAAGCAACAAATAATGGTTTTATGAGTTTTTTTTTGTTTTTTTAATCCAAAATAAATAATAAACTAAAGCAAATTATTTTTATTTCTTTTTATAATAAAGATGCTGAAGCAAATAAACAATACCAAAAGCAAAACATAAAATTTTTATTTGGTTTTTAAATTTCTAAAAATGAAATAACAAAATTAAAAAAATCAAAAGATATAGGTTGAAGAGATACAACCTTGGGGATATGAGCTTTTGAAGCTCTGATACCAAGATGATGCAAGAATTGGAGCTAATCCATCCTTTGATCACTTGATGATCAAGAGTTTCAAACTTGCCACACGGAAGGTGGGATGATGAAGGTGGTGATCTGACACGTTGTCGATCGCTTTTCTCGTGTGGGATCGATCCAAGGAGAATTGATGGATAGAAGGGTGATTGACTCGCTCAATCAGTGGGGTAATCGACTCACTCGATCAATAAACAAATGAAGGATGTTGAATCACTCAACAAACTTAATCCGCAGAATCTTGAAGTACTTAGTGACTCACTCACAAAAAACTACAAAACAATGACAAAGACTCAAACTTTCACAAGTAGAAAACGTTTTTGTTACTTTAAAATGATCAAGGGTCCTTTACAATGAATGAGAATTCAACTTATATAGAGCTGAGTACAATGTTCTAAGACTTCAAAGAAAGAAACAAAACATTAAAGAAAATATTGGACATTAATTGTAGAATATGTCCAAATAAGGGAAGTGAGGTGTGTCGTGTATCTTGTCAACTTGGGGAGGAAGTTGTGACGTATTGGAAGGTTCTGGAGTGTCTCAAGATTTTCACATAAGCGCACAAACAAAGATGGAAAGAGTTGTTGGAAATCGATCTCCTTCGACTCCATATATGGCAAGTAGTAACTCTGCGGGTTCTTGTGTGGTAAGATGTACCAAAGTTCGTATAGTACATGTCTTGTTTGGTGTAGATGTTCTCCTGGTTTTCATATGTAGCTTTGAGGTGCGTCCAAGTGTAGAATAAGGAAGATTTCATTGTTTGGCTTCATTTCGTGTGGTATTTCAGAAGGTAGTGCAGCGGGTAGTTCAGTCGGTCTGTCAGCAAGTACATCAACTATATGTACTTTTGATATCTTTGAATCATTTGCTAGGTAAATGATTCTTTGATGACTTGATGTTGCCTCGTTAAAAACCTTTCTATGTAAACCCATTGGGACAAACCCTAAATAAGGGAAAAAAGTGCAACACTCATATTCCCATAATAAGGTGACTCGGCTCCTTGGTCTTTGACTCCACTTGAACCTTCATTTGTCTTCTTAGGATTAATTTGCTGGTGAATAATTAACCCTAGGCCTTGTGCTTGATTGAGACTCCAATTGGGCAAGAGTCCTCCAAAATGCTCCTCATTAGTCAGTTTGATAAATGTACCGTCTGGTTTGGTATGCTCCCGGTTTGGTTTGATTTGGATGTCCGCATCACCTCCGGTCTACTATCAAATGGGGAAGCAATTTTATCTTCCGCGCTCATACTTCGCCCAACATGCTATATACACAGGTAAACCAACTTTTGTATAGAGAAATATTCCAAAATATTTCATTTTATGTTAAATATCCCAAATAGTATATATCTCGTATTTTATGTACTATCTCTATAATATTCAACAAATTCACTGTTTTTTTTTATAAAAAAGTTGGGAGATGGAAATTCAGATCATAGTGGTTGGGAAAGGCGAAAAGATATGGACACACCTAGAACTCTCTACAATATATCTTCTTCTTCCCCTGGTTCCGAAGTCTCTGCTGAAGCCGCAACCGCTCTTGCCGCGGCCTCACTTGTTTTCAAACCGGTGGATTCTACTTATTCATCCACGTTACTAAACCATTCTAAATTCGTGAGTATATATTCATGTTAAGTCCATAAAATTTCATTACATCAATTTAATCATAAGGTAACGTGTAGATATTTGTGGCAGCTATTTGAATTTGCTGATAAGTACAGAGGTTCTTACCAAGCATCTTGCCCCTTCTACTGCTCACACTCAGGCTACCAGATAATGAAACTGATACACATAGATATATTTTCATGTTTACGTAAATGAGTTACTTAACAAGATACTTTATGTTTTCAAATATTTTGGGGGTAAAAATAGGATGAACTTTTGTGGGCTGCGACTTGGTTATACAAAGCAAAAGGGGGAAAAAATTACTTAAATTATGTTATAAGCAAAAAAGATTGGAGCCAAGCCGTGAATGAATTTACCTGGGACAACAAATTCGCAGGCATCGGTTAGTATATATAGCTAAAGCAATTTCGTTAAATTCTATAACAGTAAGTTGATCTAAATTAATATTTCTTGTTATTTTCTTATTTTAAGGAGTTTTACAACGGGGAAAATGACTTGGAAAAATTTAAGACCGATGTTGAATCATTCGTCTGTGCATTGATGCTAGGAAGTAGCTCTCAACAAGTTAAGCCAACTCCTGGTAAATTTTCACGGTTAATTAGTTTTAAGTTTTTATTTTGTTCCCCCTTGGTGTTGGTTTTATGGTAACATTTATTTGTATTTTTTGTTTATTCAGTTGGCATTTTGTTAATTAGAGACAGTAGCAATTTACAATATGTAACAACGGCTACAATTATTTTGTAGGTAATTACGTAATAGCCCTTGATGTACTACAACAATCGGTGTACCGCAGATTATAATCTAGTTGGTTAACATTTTAGCATCTAATTAACTAATGACAATGTCAACGAATCAGTTTTTAATCATCAAAAGCTTTTTTCTTTGTTTTCTCAAGAGAAGTGGAATAATCACAATATCTTGAAAAAAGTTTAACTTGTGAGTAGCATCAAAGTACATCAATGAGAAAGATGTAAAAAAGATTAGGACATGGAAGAGCTATCCTCAGTCTCTGTGTTGGTGGTTGTTGTTGTTGTTGTGGCATTTTGAGAGTCTTGGAGTAACTTCGTTTGGTGTTCTGCGTGTTCTCTCTCGCATTGACTCACACCAATGATAATGTCGAGCATTGTTCCGGTTGTGCCGAAGAACACAAGTGGACCTAGAGACTTGCGTTTGATGCCTACCGGGATTGCAACCAATGCGCCTAGGACTGAGAATACCCAAGTTCCCAATGCACTGCACCCAAAAAAGATAGATATATTTAGACTTTAGGATGTTCCAACTTCGAGAACGATAATCACACTGTGTTTTTACATTAGAAGATACTAGATACCAATGTTGGATGCTAAGGTTACATCTTTTAGCAAATCAAAGCAATGTAGTGGTTAAGCATGGTGGCATGACCAAGTGAAAACGACTAAGAGTGGGCTATGTAACTGATGACTCAATGACAAAAATATGATTCCTAGATCACAGTTAAGAAACGCTCACTTTATACACCAGAAGAATTTGAAATTTTCTACACTTTAGAATGCTTCAACTTAGAACAACAACCACACTGTTATACACCATAAGATACTAGACACCAATACACCCGTTAGATGCTAAGGTTACTTCTTTTTCCAATTCAAAAGCAATGTAGTGAATAGTGATTAAGTATAATGGTGAGAACTGTAACAAGTGAAAACAAGTAACAGTGGCTAATAACTAATGACTCGCTGATAAAACTTTGTATGATTCCTAAGTCACAAATTTCAATATCACAGTTAAGAAACAAAGACTGAATATATGTTCCTTACTCTCTCTAATGATTAGCAAACAAAGACACTAACTTGGAAACAGTGCATTCCTCGAGGTGTTTCACATTCTTCTGACTTCCCATCTTTGATCAATCACTGAAAAGAAGCAATACCCAGATAAAGTTTTCACCAGACATATCTTCCAAATCAGAGAGAAACCCAAATGGATTGAAGCACTTTCCACAAATGAAATGCTTCATGTAAAGCAAGAAAGCTCTAATCTTACTACTCAACACAATGTCAAACCAGAAGCAAATGATGGGAAAACAACAACAGACTTTACTAATGAGCTATAAGTATACAGATTCAGCTCCATGAAACCCACAAAGGCAAATATAAAAGCTATATCTTTGAATACTCAAACACATAAATCTGAAGCTCATTTCGTGCTATTAATTGTCAAAGTTGAAAAATTGTTCAATGATTCTCGCAAATCCCTAAGACGAAACAACGACAACGACAACAAAATCAAATTCCTCACATAATCAGAAGAAAGATACAAAATTGCAGCCAAAAACTATCATGAATCCTATGAAAAAGACCATTCCAATTCTTAGAAACGAAGATTACCAAACGAGAAACAAAGATTGAGCAAAGTTCTTTTCTCGATTCTCGATACTCAACAGAGAAACTCGAAAGAAATGGTAAAGTCAAGCTTCGTGTGACTAATCGATGAGCCGGGTCGGGTAAGGCCTAGGAGTGACTTAATCGGGTCGGATTAGTTTTTGTTAACCGGAAACTAACCTAACCGAAATCGCTTAGCCAACTGATTCGTTGACATTGTGATTATTCCATGTCTCTTGAGAAAACTAGAGCCCAGATTACAAAGTTTTCAACACAACGAAACTGATTCAAACAAAACACAGAATTTAATCAAACAAAAAAAAAGATCGGGCTTTTTTCTTTATATCACACAAACACAAACACAAACAACAATTTCAAGTTTTTTTCAAAATTGATTTGCCTCCATGAGTGAAACCAAAACATTTAAACTTAACAAACAAAAGCTAACAATTTAACAAACAATCGAGGCAAAACTCAAAAATCCCCAATTAGATCCAGGGGAAATTAGTGAGAGTTTAGGGTTTCGCGAAGAATACCTGCGAGGGAGAAATTGAAGCTCTGCGTTGTGAAGTAAAGAAAACGGAAGGAAATCTCCGGTCGGATGCGGTGGTGACGGAGGAATCGAGCCGATCTCCGGCGAGTAGATTGAGAGAGGAAGAGAAAGAGAGAAAGAGAGAGAGATTTGGGCTTAAGAAGCTAATTGGACCTTTGGATGAAAAAGCAGACAAGGCAAAGAGATAAGTTTTGTTATTATCTTTTATCGAATAAAGATGCGTCTAAATAAGGATTTAGGTCGAAATATTACTGAGAATGTTTGGGCCAGTTATTGGGCTTTGAAAGACGGCTCAGGATTTTGTAAGCAAAACCCTTTCGCTTGATTACGTGATGATTACGCGCTTTCTCTTGACACGTGCCCAAGTGATTTACATTTGGGAAATTTGCATAAATAACATATAAAAATATTATATTATGTAACTAACCAAAAAAATGGTTTAATGATATAATGTGTATTTTCGGTATTTTGGAAATAATTGATCCTAAGCCAAACCAATTAACTCGCCGACGTTATAGTCACCTCTATCACCGACGCCGGTATTACAACGTGATCATCTCTATGTCATCACCACCACAGTCACCACTACCATCACAACGTCATCACCGCCACCATCGTAACCACCACGTTCTCACTACTAAAACCACCACACTGTTACTATTTATCATGGATATCATATCACCACTGTACCACCATCACCATCACAACCACAACGGCACCACCATCATCCCCACGTCATCACCATCACCATCACAAAGTCACCACCACTATCACTGGAATCACCACCGTAATCTTCGCAACCACCATCGCTGATATCTATATCGTTGGAATATCATCGATGAAAATCTATGGTCGGAATATCGCCTGAACTTGTGCCGTTGGAATCTTCACCGGAATCGTGCTGAAACTACCATCACCGGAATAACCACCACCACCATTAGTCATTTTTCATACCTTTGATGTTATTTACATAATTGATATATATAATATGCTATATTCTTAATATTTTAGTAGAAAAGTATTATTCTTACAAAAGACCTTTTACATTTTCTATATCTATAAGATTTTATATTTTCGTAACCGAAAATTCTTTTTTTTTGTCGGCAATTTTCGTTTTATAACACAGAATAACAAATGACAACTCATTCCAATATCATTATTTTGTTCCATATTTCATTTTATCTGCTTTACATTGTAATCACACTTGATTCAACTAATGAAATAAATCGTTTAAAAAAAAACGAAACTCATAAAGGACAGATTACAAGATACGTGATACAAAGTCTTTTGAAGCCTAATTTTAAAATAAACTCAATTACACAAAGAAGATACGTAAGAGACACGTGTTTGATGCTAAAACCTAATGGATTCATGTGGCACAAGCGAGAAAACCGCCGGAACACCTTTGGTTGCTCACCGCCAAATCTTCAATTTGCTGTCACGTCCGACGACGGTCGTAACCACCAGGTGAAAGCTTCAATTCACGCTCTTGGAGACATCCTCCTAAAGATATTACCGCCGCATATCAAATTGGATCTGTTGTTTCCACCTTGAATAATAGGAGATAGTGTAGATCTTCATCTCAACCCCAACTTCAAAGGAAGAATCTCCGCCCAAGACCTAAAGAAAGGTCCACTTCGCATAACGATGAAGATATTACGGCGAAGATATTTCTCTAACTTTGGAGAAGATTCAAGCCAACAGATGAACATGAAATAAACCAATTGACAGCAAGCGGGATTTACACTGAAATCATGTAGAAAGAGGAGAGAAAAACAAAAAACATAATCCGATCTTAGCCGGAAAACGAACCAAGCTAAGCAAAAAATTATTAAAATCCGACTAATTGGAAAGAGAGATCCGTCAAACGTCGGAAACTATGTATAAAACAAAAAACAAGCTGTCGCCGGAATTTATTTCTGGTTAACCGGAAATCTCCTTCTCTCTCTGGAAAATAAGAGTGGGTTAAGAGAGAGAGGTCTTTTTAATTTGTAACCAAAAATTCTATTTGTGCTTTTTAGTGGATTTTCAATCAGTAGCCCAATTCTACATGTATAAAAGCTATTACTAGCACTTAAAAATTTGATAAAATAATAATTTACTGTAAAAACTGCATCTGTGAGTTTAGAATTCAAAATTTTTTAATTTTTTAATATCATTCTATAGAGTTATCAACCATGAATCTAGGAAGATTTGCAAAATTATCCTTTTTTTACTACCCTTTTGCAATAATACCTAATTTTGTTATCCATTTTTATAAATACCTCTTCGTTTAAGCAAAATGACCAAATTACACTCATCTAATGAGAACATGTAATTAGAAACTGAAATTTTCCGCCAAAATGTTTTTTTCCCGATCAAAAAAAAAACTTTCGGCCAGTTTTTTTTCCTCCCAAAAGTTTTCCCAGCTAAAACACATGCATTTAGAAATCCTTGTAAATTTTTCTAAAACTCTTTTAAAAACCTTGTAAAGTTTTTTAAAACCTTTGTAAAGTTGTTAAAAACCCTTGTAAATCATTTTAAAATCTCTTAAAATCTTTATAAAGTCTTTAATTATATGTAAATACTTTAAAAACTCGTTTTAAAACTTTTATAAATTATTTTAAAACCTTTTACAATGATTTTAAAAAATTTACAAGAGTTTTTAAAGGATTTACAAGGATTTTAAAAACCCTTGTAAATCTTTTATAAATCCTTTAAAATCCTTGTAAACTATTTAAAAATCTTTTAAAACCCTTGTAAACCCATTAATGATTTTTGAACCATTTTAAAACTCTTGTAACCTCTATAAAAGGTTTTAAGAATATTTATAAGAGTTTTTAAGAATTTTAAATCTCTTTGTAAATTCTTTAAAACTCTTTTAAAATTCCTTGTAAATCTTATTAAAACCTTTAAAAGTCTTTTAAAATCTCTTTTGAATCTTTTAAAACCCTTTTAAACATTTTAAAAATCTATTTCTTGCCAAAATTGTTTTTTGCGGGAACAATGTTTTTGGAAAAAAAGTTTTGGCGCGAAATTGTTTTTGGTGGGAAATTTATTTTCTGAATATAGGGGGAAAAAGTCAATATTTCATTTTGTTAACCTAAAACATTTTATAAATAGAGGTAAAATGATCGTTAAAAATTAAGAGATGGCATAAATGAAGATCGCAAATAAGAAAGGACATTATTGAAAAGAGAATATTACACTCTTAGACACTTTTTAAAAACTATTTCCGTGTTTAGGCACTTTCAAAAGACTAGATACTTTTTCTATGTTTTTTTTTACTAAAATACCTTCTTAACTAAAATATTCTCTTAACCCACGTTCTCTCTCTCTCTCTCTCTCTCTCTCTCTCTCTCTCTCTCTCTCTC
>Ga0041059_1000494_pt1 | contig 29841 bp, 23 predicted proteins | sample AraColnosormetaG_FD_56232 | JGI IMG/M metagenome (GOLD analysis project Ga0041059, IMG submission 56232) | Arabidopsis roots microbial communities from North Carolina, USA - Col MF nosort | ecosystem: Host-associated > Plants > Roots > Unclassified | place: USA: North Carolina | collected... | reverse complement strand
AAAAAAAAAAAAAAAAAAAACTTAAGAAGGTCAACTCAAAGACCTAACACAAGACAATGGATGGCTCAATCATCAACATTGATGACAAAAACCCTCCGATCTCTTCTGATTTTAAACACGCCGCAACAGAGACTAAATAAAATAAAATAAAATCTTGTCACCTCCTGAAAATAACGAAACCCTAACCTCATGAATCAGAAGCGATTGAGCGAATGCCAACGAACGTAAAACTGGAGCACGAGTAACGGAGAAAACCCTAGAGAGGCGGAGAAGATTACGATATCAGATATAGAGAGAGGAGAAGGAATCGGAGGAAGTAGGGAAGAGACAACGCGAGGCGGTCAGTTTTTTCAGAGATACCGATTTTTTTTTTTTCTCTTTTTCAGTAAAATAAATTGTAAAATCCCCAAACGATACTATTTTGCTATTCCCAACTTATATTTTTTTGTTGTTGCTAATTTGTTTGATTTGGACTTGTGTGGGTCTTAGTTTTTTTATTTTATTTTAATCTCAATGATTACGATGAAAATTTAATTGACAAACAAAAAAATATTTATATTTTTCGATAAAGTCATAGGTTTTTTAAATCTTACCCAAACATATGTCAAAACAATAAAAGTTAGAACTTTTTTGTAGAGAAAATTCACACAAGCTTTTACTAAAAATACATTGCCAATTTATTTCCAAGATATTCAGATCTATTGGGGAGTTGTGTTCAATCAAAATGGTCCCAAAGGTGGTCCATAAAGACATGATTAGTCGTTTAATTAGCTTCTTTAGTCTATGATTACTTGATTAGTCGTTCGTTCTAATAAGATTCTCGCTAGTATTCTTCCATAATGGTTTATCATTAGAAAAAAGAAATATATATTGTATGTGTATATCAGAATAAAAGTTCATGTAATAACTTTAGTCTACCAAACCTAGCTAGTTGTATTATTATTTTACAATAAGACTCACACAGCCCCACTCATTCGCAATCATAACATCGGCGGAGACTTTCGCGACCAAGCAAGCGGGAATAAGTTTCATAGCTCCAGACAACGATGGTTAACTGACTTGTGTTCTCCTCGTTGAAGATGCAAATAAGTGCGATGATGATGAGCCAAGCATTTATCCGAATCAGAGTCTTGTTAACGATATTGAGTCACGGTTTGAATGTGACCAAACCCTTGCTATGATCCCTGTCATTAGAAGCCAAAAACGTGGAAGCTAAGGGGAGGATATTCATACACGAAGTCGCAGTATTTCTTCTTGTTGTCCACCTCATCCACTTCATCTTCTCATCCATATCATATATGTCGTCGGACACCGTCCATATTGAAGATGAATGAGCAGTTGCGGCGGAACTTAGAGGTTGGAGACTATGTCGACTTTATAAGAGATCAAAGAAGCATCACAATAAAAGAGAGAGCAGAAGAGTATCGCCATGATCCCTGGGAAGCGTGGAACTGCAAGGGTGTTATATAGGCTTATAGTGTTGTAGTTGTTGATAATTACTATATTTTGATGTTTGCATTACTGTCTGTCTATATGGAGCCATGGAGGTGATATCATAATCCAAGGGAGAATTAAGAGCTAAGAGAAAAACTTATGCTATCATCTAGCTACACATGATGCATAAAATCTGTGCCTAATTCATAGTTTTGATAATATGGAAACCAAGGAATGCTTTGATATATGACAATAAGCTATGGATCATCATTCCATTGCTAAAAAAAGAGAGAAAAACAATGGAGTTGAGAACAAAAATATGAGATGCGGGAATTGAACTAATCAAGTTATAATCTACTTGTACACATAACCATGTCCCACTCACTTCTCTCAACGCACTTTTGGATGCATCTTGGAAATATGAGAACAAACCATACGAACACTAAAACTAATTGTTTCGCTTTTGTATGATCAACAAAACAGACTTGTAGTTTGGAGTTGATGTAGTCTTACTGTAATGCCGTCTCTCGGTATTGACCTATTCCGACGCAGTTTCCTCAAGAACAATATTAATGCAAAAAGCAACAATTCTAAGGCAAATACATAAGCAAGGCAAGCAAAATAAAATTGTTGTCTCTTCGAATTTCTTAGAATAACTTATGTAACAACTCCTCGTTACTTGATGTTTCATTAATTAACGGACAAAACAAAGAATGACACATGATATTTTCATAATTAATTAAACATATTACCACATCCACTTTTATGAAACCAAAAGCTTAATAAAAACATTATTTAACCTCTAACAAATTTTAATTTATTTTATAGACAAAATAGACACTTTTTTCTCTTGAAAAGTGATTCTTAGGATTCTCTCATATTTAGTCATTTTAATTTTTTGAAAAATTGAAACCTAAATATGTTTGTTTACATTTAATTTGCACTAAAAAAACAAAAATCATTTTCCGAGAGACAGAAAAAAATAAATAGTAATAATTAAAACCTGTTTACGAGGAGGAGAAAAAATAAAATAAAAGAAAATAAATAAAAGCTTAAGAAGCGTCTCATTGCTGGATATCCCGCGCAACGTTGTAACAAAAATCGTCCTCTCAGTTCCAATCTCTCTCAGATTCTCCTCCTCATCACAATTCCCCACTCCTTTGATTCTTGTCCCAGAGTCACGTCCTCTCCTATTCGGGTCTCTACAGAGTCTAACTCTGACCCGACCCGACCCAATTCACTAAATGGAGGACGAACCAAAGCTCCCAACCGATGACGGTCCAACTTTCAACGAATCGTGTAAAATCTCGTCTGAGATATTGACCGCCGGTGATCGGAAATTACTTAAAGTTGAACTCCTCAAAGAGGAGACCACGCTCGTATCGTGGAAGAAGCTTATGGATGAGGCTAGCAAAGAAAACGGCGGCTTGTTCGTTTCGGCTCCCGAACGGCTTCTTAATGCCAACCCTAACCTCGAGTTTCGCCTTGCACCGGTGAGTTCTTAGCTGCCTACATGCATATTCTCATGTATTCATTTCTCTGTCTCTGTTAGACCAATTTTTGTATTGTATCATCATTCCGGGAGCTGAATTGGGAAATTTCTCCTTGACATTGAGTTTAGAGCTAGGGTTTCAATAAACTAACTCTTGAAAATGAAACAAAACTAAAGCTGTATAGTGATTTCAATGTGGATACTGATCATTGTCTAATGATTTAGCGATATATCGAATGCAGGGGGCACAAACAGAGAATGAAATGGTGAATCAACCTCATCCTAATCGTCTTAACTCTGTTATAGCCAAGATTGAGAGACTTTATATGGTACCTTTTCTTACTACTGTTTCTATTGATTATCTGAACAAGTAAGATGAATGTTTGATTTCTTATTCGGAACATTTTTCATACCATGCATTAGCACTGGTTTTGCAACAGATTTCTGATTAGCGTATACTTCATAAAATAAATTTCAGGGTAAAGACGGTAGTGATGGGGAAGAGTTAGACGGTGCTCCTGACGATGATGACTATGACACTGAAGATTCATTTATCGATGATGCTGAATTGGTTAGTGTAGATATCCTGACTATGGCTTTCTTATGTGATCAAAGTGTATCTTGATAGCTGAGACATCCTTCTTTCTTTCTTTCTTTTTTCCCATTGTAGGATGAGTATTTTGAAGTTGATAATTCGCCAATTAAACATGATGGATTTTTTGTCAATAGAGGAAAGTTAGAACGAATGTAAGTTTTTTGTCCTCTTTTTGTTGTATGTTGTCGCATTTCTCTATGGCAGGTTTGTCAGTTTTCATTTGGTGATATGTTGTGGAGAATAGGCTATGGGCAGCATAAGTGTGTGAACATATATTTGGCATCACCGTTCTCTTCCCTCTAATTAGGTTTATGCAATGTTTACTCAGGGCAGAAATATTTGATAGAATTTTCTTGATAATATTGCTACTTCTCTGCTAACATATCTAGGTTATGGTCAAAACGCAATGAATATTTTGTATCGTTGTGGTCTCTGATTATAAATAGGATTCAGGTTTCCCTGTTTCCTTATGAGTAGGTTATCTTCCATTACCATTCTTACCAGTTTATCTAAATTGTGTTTCCTTCCTACAACAGTGAACCTTCAGCTACATCGAACCAGCAGCAACCAAAGAAAAGGCGAAGGAAGGAGTCAGCAAAACCTTGTGGCGATGTTGTTGATGTATCCAGAAAACGAGCCAAGATGGCTAAGACGGCTGGGGGAAAGGTACATTACTTGCAAATAACTTTTTGAATCTATTTTAGAGTTCCATTCCAGACAGTTGATTATTTGAATGTGAAAGTCCAGGATCAATCTGCTTCTCCTGGGCCCTCTTCGAAGAAAATTTCCAATGATTCAAAGACGGTGCAAGATTCGTTTTCCCCTTTGAAAGCGCAAAATGGCAATGATTCCTTAGTTTTGGAAAATGTGAAGCATACTGATAAAGCGAATCACCAGCCAATGAATGCCACGAGTCCGAAGTCAAAGGCAGCTGGATCTTCTGGCCCCCTTCATCCGAAGTGCAGCAGCAAAAGTGTTCATGAACAATCTAATTCCCCTCCAGGAAAATCTCGGCCAAATGTTTCGGCAAAATCAGCAGTAGTTCGTCAGCAAGTTAACAATGGCATGCCTGACCTGGACATTGCAACGGAAAGCAAAACATCTATTCAAATATCTGTAAGTACTTTCCAGCTATCTTAAGTTTATTAGATTCCTCATTTTAGTTAGTTTGGAATTTGAAGTAAGCATGTATTTGGGGCTTTCATCTTCTACATCCAAGAGTGATGCTTCTCTAATCTTTGAGACTGTAGAAATGATCTGTAATTGTAAAGATATTAGCATTTAATTAGGAGAGTTCACGCATTAGATGGCTTCTATCTGTAATTAGTTTTCATCTCGACTCTGGGTTGATCTTTCTGGCTAATATTTGCTTCCATGCTTTACTCTTGCATATCTTACAATCTGTACTCAATTTTTTATTTTTGGAATGGAGCCCCCATGGTATTTACATTAGATTGCTCTTTACCTTTCTCTATTTAGAAAAAAAGCGGTTCAAATGGCCGGCCTAAATACTCGACACTTGAGAAAGCCATCAGGAATTTGGAGAAGTTGGTCGCTGAATGTGAGTTTCAACTGTTTCGTTGTTCTCTACATGCATGAGAAGCTAAATACCATTTAGTAAACTATCATATCCAATTTATTGCAGCAAGGCCTCCTGCTGCCACTGAGAATCAAGATGCCGATATCTCTTCCCAAGCAGTGAAGAGGGGATTGCCAGGAGATGTAAAATTGCATCTTGCTAAAGTTGCTAGAATCGCGGTAATCAAACTCTTCTGTTTCTAAATATGTATATAAATTTTAATAATCTTTCAGATGTATGAAGAAGAGTAGCAATTTTCTTTTCTTGAAGTATGCGAGCCAAGGTGAAATATCAGGAGAGTTAATCAATCGTCTCATGGGCATTGTCGGTCATCTAATACAGATTAGATCACTTAAGGTATTCATCTCTATCTCCTGCATACCGAGACTTGTTATCGTAATGGAGTTGTGATTCTTACTGAGGCATTAAAGTATTTAGATTTTTTCGATTTAAGGTGAAAGCTCTTCCATTCCAGAAAGAGCTAACAAGATCTGTATTTGTTAGTGAAGGAGTTCAAGCTCTTACGGTTTAGTAATTGTTATTGTACAGAGGAACTTGAAAATCATGATTGATTCGATCGTCACTGCAAATCGAGAAAAAGATACTAGATTTCAGCGGATCAAGAGTGAAATAACTGAGATGTTAAAAACACAAGTTCCACTTGTGGAATCCCAGGTTCTCTCCCTTCTACTCTACTAGTTTCTCTGATCTGATTTTCAAAAGTATTTCGTATCTGCTATGTTGCATAGATACTTTTGTTCTTGTCTTTATTGTTGGATTTAAACATCTTCTTTCGATGATGCACGAAACTCAGAGTTCTCTCTGATTATGATTGGCCTTGGATAAGCACTTATATCTCCCTTTTATTGAGACATTGATAAACATCTGATATTTTGAAATATTCCTTGCGCTGACATAAATTGTTTCACAGGAAACAAATCAAGAAGCTGGAACATCAGACGATTTTCAGGATGTTGGATCTCTTGGAAAGTCACCTGTGAAGAAGTTTGTCATGGATGTGGCGCTGGAGGAAAAATTGTGTGATCTATATGACGTGTTTGTTGAGGTAATTAATATTTTCCATAACCTTACATAAAAAGGTGTTCCAACTTGTTAGATGCAGAATTGTAAGTGTCAACATAGTTTTTGCTCTGTTTTTGGTAATACTAGGGAATGGATGAACATTCAGGTTCACAAATCAGAAAGCTTTATTCAGATGTAAGTTCCTCTCCAACCTTTATATTTTGCCATTCTTTGTCTATTTGCTTTCCAGATCCATTCAAAAACATTAGACTAGACCTTGCCTAATATTCAAGATTGTTTACCAAACCTTCCTGATTGATTTTCTTTTGGATTTATTCTTGCTCCAGCTAGCTCAACTGTGGCCCAATAGTTTAGTTGACAATCATGAGATCAGGCGTGCCATTTGCCGGGAAAAGGAAAGGCGGAGAGCATTGGAAGGAAACATTGGGAAGGAGATGGTATTTGAGAAATTCTTAACTTTTTTACGCCATAGCTGTTTGTTTGCTTCTAACGTGCTAACTTTTGGATGTGATAAATATCCATTTGTCATCGAATATTATCATGAACTCGCACATTTCGCTCATGTTTATCATTCCTCAACTTTTATTTTATTTTAGGATCAAACGAAGATAACAAAGAAGAAACAGACACAATTGGTCCCTAAATCTGAGGGTATTACTTATCCCGACAAGACTTCAGGTGTTGAAGTTAAAGCAAGTGTTGTCCTAACTGCAACCACCACGTCCTTAGTGGACTGTCAACCTGCAGCAGACTCGTCCTTTGAAAGGTCAAAGCAGCAACATGAGAAATTAAAGCGAACTTCGAGCTTAAGCAATCCTGCAGCAGAAGGAAAGAAAGTCAGAAGAAAGACAGAACCAGCTCTAGAAGAAACTCACCTGCCCGCAGAGAAACCCCTCGTTCTGGCCCTGAAGCGGCAGACACATCTAAAATCCAAGACACATAAACAGGTACAGGTACATCCACAGTCCAAGGCACATAAACAGGCACAGGTACATCCAAAGGCCAAGACACAGACTCCTCCAGACCTGAACCTGCCAAGTTAGGTACTACAGCTTAGATTTTTTTTCTCAAAGTCTGGCTCTAGCCTTGCCTTTGTTTTTCGTAGCTATAGTTTCGCTTCTAATTTTTGCGCCTAGTATTGATTTTCTAGTCGTTTCTTACGTAGAAGACGAAGTCCCTCTCCTCGTTACAAATTAAAGATGTTAAGAGAAGCTCCAATTCTTTCAATCTGTTTTTTTTGACGGAATAAACCAACACATGTAGCCTATTTCTAAATGGGTCTAAATTTGTCGGCGGCCCAATAAGGGGTCATAATAAAAGAATAAAAAGCCTTAAAAAGGAATTAGTATGTATCTGAAATCAAGCTCACTGGACTGGACGACCAAAAAAAAAGCGCACCGAAAATTCCCGCGTTCTCTTCTTACCAGTTACCACGCCGAATCACTGACCTCAAATCCAGAGCTTGACGAATCTCGTGCTATGCGAATGCTACTAGGTTCTAATATCCATCTTCTTCCGACGATTCTAGGGTTTCAATTTTCTCCGATAACCCCGTGAAGCTCTTACAAAGTCGAGAAGTGCGTGGTTAGGTTTTCCGGCGGCGATGAAGACGACGCAACTGTTCAAAGGGGCAAATGTTTTTATGTCTCGGAATCTGGTGCCTCCTGAAGTCTTCGACACACTTCTCGATGCTTTCAAGCTTAACGGTGCCGAAATCTTCCTCTGCTGCGACCCATCTCGGAGTGGTCCCTCTGATTTCCATGTCATCGCTTCTCCCGATCATGTGCGAAATGTTCTTTCTTATATATCCCTGCAATTGCTTATTTCGTTATATAATCTGCTCTTATTGCCATTTTTTTGGGGTTTTACAGGAGAAATTTAAGGATCTTAAAGCCAAGGGTTGTAACTTAATAGGTGAGATGAGATTTATTTTATATTTCTTGTCACTTAATAAATCAATTGATTCTGTGTTTGTGAATTTTCTTAATTGGATTTATGTTTATTGCGTGGCAGGTCCGCAATGTGCGCTCTTCTGTGCAAAAGAGGGTAGACCACTGCCACAAAGGGGATTCACTTGTTGCCTAGCCATGGATGGTCTAAAAGTTCTTGCTTCTGGTTTTCTGGTAGATGAGAAGGTACTTCTTTTGTCAGTGTAATAGATGTCGTTTTTAGTTTATTAGTATCCTTTATTCCCCTTGTACTGTAATCTCCATGGGAATGGTTGTGAGTCTATGTTCGTTCACCTATCGATTATGAGATTAACAGTGTGCATATGACATAGTATTGAATACTTGTGTCTCTTTGTTTCCCATTGCGCAACTAAACAATTTTAGAAATTTTGGTTTATGGTTCAATTTCTGTGTTAAAAGAAAAAAACTGACCTCTCTTTTGATTTAGTTGAAATGTGTTTTTAGAGTGTACGAAGCATGTAGATTAAAAAATGATTTCTGTTGAGGGAATTGTTTTTTCAGTTACTCTGAAGGACTAATCCCTCTTAATTGATTGATTGCAATTCTTTTGAAGGTCAAGATCAAGGAGTTGGTTACTTCCATGGGGGGCGTTTTACTTTCCAGAGCTTCTTCTGATGTGAACTTCGTCATTGTGAAAAATGTCTTGGCTGCCAAGTACAAGGTCTATTGTTCAAAGATTGCGATCAATATTCTTTTACCTTCTGAAGGTTCACATCTGTAGATTATATAACTAGCTTCTTATCAGTTTCACCTTTGCTTTAGTAACATATCAATACCGCTGTTTTCCATAATGCATCTCAGAAAATTATTCCAACTATGTTAGATAAACTAAAAGTGTTTATCAGTTCATTTAGCTTTACCCCAATTAGATGAATTTTTCTCTGTCGATGCCGGTAAATTAAAGTTAGATAGAATCATAGAAGTGGCTGTTGATCTTTTGCACGGTGCATGTGAGAAATTACATTTTCCCAGCAGTACATAGTGCCTACATTAAAAGAAGAGAGGCCTTTTCGCGTAAGTAAAGATGTAAAATGCCCCTAATGAAGGCCTCAAAATATAGGTTGTCGTCATCCCCCTATTGACGGGTTCTGCTTTGTTCATTTTTAGATGGTAGCTGGATGATGTATATAATACTTAGGCTAATGCAGGATTGCAGGTTTACTTCTCAGAGTGAAAAACACCGTTGTTTTCTGAAATTATTTTTAGTCAGCGTCGTGCCTCTACTGACTTATCATTACATATTATATCCTAGAGCAGAGTGAACTGATGAGGTTCATGAGGAAGCTGTTATGCCTATTTCATTGGGTCTGATAAATATATCTTATTTTAACTTGCAGTGGGCCCTGAATAAGAAGCCAATCGTTACTCTGAATTGGTTACATCGGTGTTGGAATGAGCACCGTGTGGTTCCTCAGGAACCATATAAGATTCCTCCTTTTTCTGGATTGACAATCTGTGTCACAAGAATTCCAGCAGGTTAGAAAACCGGTATATTCAACATATGCGAATTAGGTTCTTTGTTGACAGTTAATCAGTGATTTATTATCAGATGAACGCAAGGGAATGGAAAAGGTAATTTCAGAATATGGAGGGAGCTACTCTGCTGAGCTAACAAAGAGTTGTACACATTTGATCGCTGATATATCCTTTGAAACAAAATTTAAAAATGTGCTATTCCTAGGACATATGTTGATTTTGTGTGCGCATTCAGTTGTGCTGATAAATTAGCAGTATTCAAGGCTTACCAATCGGGTTCTCTGAAGTTACAAGATATGTGAATATAACCATTACGTGGTTGATATATAGATGCCTTAAATTCCAAGTTCCTGTGCACTAAAGTTTGAGGTTGCGTTATTTGGACTTTAATGAAAAATGATTCCTTGACCTTGCATACGCTGCTGAAGGTGACAAATACAAAGTTGCTCGAAAATGGGGTCACATTCAAATTGTCACACGGAAATGGTTTCAGCAGTCCATCGATAAAAAGGGTGACGTTGGGTGCTTCTGCATTTTATACATTCTCTTACTGATCAGTGATCGGTATATTGGCTCTCTATAAGTTAACAGATTCATTCGATACTGATATGTCACCTTGTTATGCGCAGTTTGTCTCAATGAAGAGTCATATCCTGTTCTCGGTTCCATACCCTTGACAAGAGGAGTGCGAGATTTGGGGGTTCATAATGGTCTAGAAAAGTTTCCTTCGGCTGCAACTGCGTCCGCGGCAGATTCATATGTTTCTTGTGCTCAGTCTAGAGACTCAGATATAGAAGCTTCTGCTTCACAAAATGTTTTTCCCACTTCTATGAATCCCAGTACCGATGTTAAAGAACCAGGTGGAGGCCCAACGGCAAGGCCGCAAGAGCAAAACATTGATGGTTGTACTGCCAGGGATTCAGAATCCGAAGACAATGACTTGTACTTATCAGATTGTAGAATTTTCTTGCTTGGTTTTGAAGCTTCTGAAATGCGTAAACTTGCTAAGTTGGTCCGCAGAGGTGGTGGATCCCGGTATATGCTGCTTAACGAAAGAATGACTCATATTGTTGTTGGAACTCCTTCAGAGAGGTAAACATTGGGTTCGATTTTGCTCTATCAGCTTTTTCCTTTTTTCTCTTGTAGCATTGGTCGAGTTCTGTTAGGTGGGTCTCTCTAAGCATATTCTCTGTAACATAATGATCTCTACATAAAATATTCTTTTGTAGTGAGAAAAGAGAAGCAAGGAGTGTTGCAGCTTCTGGTGTCATTCAAGTAGTCATACCCAGTTGGCTTGAAGATTGTGATCGTGAGAAAAAAGAAATCCCCGTTCATAATATATATACTGCTAACCACTTGATTCTTCCAAGAGGTCTGCTGTTATCTCATTTAACCATTTTTTAATTATCTCAGACACATGTCATCTATCTAATATGCATCAAGACATATCAATGCGTTATATTACACTTTTCTAAGTGACTTTTTTTTGTGTGCAGATTCTGCATGCTTGACCAAGGGGTCATTTGCAAGGATGTCAAGTATGGAACAGACTAAAAATACTCACGACCAGACCATGGTATATGATTCTTCTTCAAGGAGTATCAATGTCTCAAATGGGCCAGCAACTTTACTGGGAAAAAACAAAGAAGCAATGCAGGAATTTGGCAGAAAAGATGAGATTCATACAGGAAGAAAAATAGTATCACCCACGCAAAAAGAAACACTTATTTCCCTTGTAACTTGTGAAAGCAAAGAACAACGGAGTATTCAATGTGAATTCAGTGGTCAGAACGATCAAGAAAGAAAGTCATCTGTATTTAAGGGGGAAACATTTTGTTTCTCGCATTCTTTTCCTGAAGATAGGGTATGTGGTTATCAAAGAATCAATTTTCCTTGTTTTGCACTAGTTTCTTGTCTGAGAATGCATCTCCGAGGTCTATTGATTGATGTGTTACCAATTTGTGCAGCGACCGCAAATCGTGGAATGGGTGAATCAAGGAGGGGGAGAGGTGGTAAATGATCCTTTGATAAATAACGCACATTTTACTATTGAATGCCATGGTGGGTTCCAAAGTACCGAGACTACCCAAACTATCTATGTCTCAAGTCATTGGGTTCGAAATTGTTTAAAGGTATTATTCTTCTCGGCATTCATCTGTTAGTTACCGATTGTATTATTTGTTGGAAATAATATTCTGGTGTACTCAGTGTCCAACTGTCATACCATCATCCAGTTAAAGCTTTTATATCTACATGAATTTTTCATTAAAATTGATTTGTATCTATTATCTTCTACTTTCTAGTTTCTATTATATGCGTTTATATCCTATATATACTTCATTTTTCAGGCTTATTGTCTGATTTGTTATCTTGATGATGTAGGTTGGTTGTTTACTTGCTGTTAGTAGTCATATCCTCTACTCACCTCTTCCCTGCCAGACACCTTTGCCTGGATTCGAAAGCCTTTGCATATGTAGTTCCCAACATAATGAGAAGAATGTAGAACTCCTGAGAAATTTGAGTGTCGTTCTTGGAGCAGATTTTGTGGAAAGACTAACCAGGAAAGTGACTCACTTGATATGCAACTTTGCAAAAGGAGATAAGTATGTGAGAGCTTCCAAGTGGGGAATAATTTCCGTGACACCTGACTGGCTTTATGAATGTGTTAGACAGGTGGGCCTCCAGGGATTCAATATCTTTGAAATAGTTTCTTTGACATGGGATCTTAAATTTAACGGATAGTTCTTTTTGAATTTCTTATGTGTAGAATCAAGTTGTTTGTACAGATAACTTCCATCCAAGGGAATTGACCACTCAAGATCGAGAAGCAGGGTCTCAGTTTCATACACAGTTTGTACCAATGGCCTCAAGGGACAGTATGTCTCTACCTGTAAGTCACTCTGAAGACAGGGAAAAAATTCAAAGTTTTGCTGGCAAAAGTGGTTGCGGGAAAGGTGAAGTATATAACAGACTTGGAGAAATTGGAAAGGAACAAACTTTTCCGTCTAAGAAGGCAAAACTTTTGAGAGATGGTCAAGAAAGTGATGTGTTTCCTGTGAGAGAACTTCCAAGCAATTGTGATCGTCCTTCGCATTCTGGAGATGGCATTGTGACTGGATATGATGTAGCAAGTGGTCGTGAAGTTCCAGATGTGGCTGATACTATTGAGGATCTGTTAGAGCAGACAAGCAAAGTAAGTACTTTTTGCTTCTTTCTCCAATTATTTAATCCAAGTCATATTTTCTCTGTATTCACGTCTGGTCTTCTGTTTAGATTCAAGATCAGAAGTCTCCTGGGAGGATTTTAGAAAAGACTGTATCCTTAAAGTTTGTGTGCTCATTCATTTTTTTTTTCGTGGGTAATCAATATTTGGCATTGTTTGACTCCTTGATGACAAAACAGCATTTTTCAACTAGTGAACAATACAACACTGGGAATCACTCTGTCACTGGCCTGTCTAGACACTGGATAAACAGGTATGTTCATTCATTAAATGCAAATCCGCACTTTGCAGATATTTTTTGGTTTTCGACCTTAAATGCAAATCACAAGTTTGCTTGGGGTCTAAATACGTACATATGCATGAGCCTCAAAACCTTTTTCACCTTGTTTGACTCCCCAATCTATAGCTATTACTTGATATTGCCATATAAGAGTGTATCATACTATCATGATTGTACGAATGGAATATATCCACCACTATGCTGTACGTATGGAATGTGAGCAAATAAATGGTGTGCAATTATGAGTGTAAGCAAGTTAATGATGTGCAATCGATTTGAGAAAAGACTGTTTCAAATCTATATGCTACTCGTATATGATGAATTAACGTTTGCCTACCAAACTCTTATCTATTTTTCAGGGTCCATAAGAATGACGACATGGGCAGTCCTCCAGGAGATGCAACTACTGACACTTACGGAAACTTTAGTGAGACGCAGACAGAATCACAGGTTATATATAACTCTTGCTCTGATTATATTATACCTTGAGGATTCCATTCACAACCTGAAATTGCGGAGTTACTTACAAATTTCAAGAAATTTGCAGGTTGTTGGTTACGAGGAAGATCTTTCAGGAAGGCAGATGCTTATAGACAGAGTTAGAACACGAAGCAGCTTAACATAAAGAGACAGAGTGAGGTGCTCGTTGAGACAGAAACATCAACCATGTGTGTCCTGATGAGAAGTCCGATGAAATGTTGGAAAAGCATTCATTAAAGAAACATCAAGGTCATTGATCATATTTATATGTAGATCACAGTTTTTTTTCTTTTTATAAAGTAATTTTGTTAAGTTTATGAGAATGATGCAGACATTCCTATACTTCCGGTTACCGTTTTTGCTGCTAGGTTACAGATTTATATGATGTTTTTTCCCTCTAATTTTAGTCATCCACAAGAGACAAAAGAAAAAGGCACACACATTTATATTCAAAAACTAAGAACATAGGTCACACAAGAAAGATTCATACATCACATGGCAAAACAAAAAAAAACAAAAAAATATAAAGCCTGGAGAGCAGATGCCAAATTTTTAACTATATAATTTGGCATTTATAGCTTAAGAGAAAATACATAATGGGTGTAGATAAAACAGTGATAGTACTGTAAAAATAAATAAAATAGTACATTTAGAGAGACTTTACAGCTAGAAAACGAGGCTCTTTAGGCATGAACTTCTGGTTTGCATAAACATCCATGTAATCTCCAAACACAAACTTTGGATACTTCTTCTCACTTCCTTCCTCTTCCGCCACCGCGGCTGGCCCTATCGCCGCCTTGTACGACGGATTGTAGAAGGAAGCTATAGACCTTCTGTTTCCTTCCTCCCTCGCCAACACCCTGTGCCACGCACTCTTGTACCTGCCAACCACATTTTGGTTAAAACTTTATACTCAAAATTGTATATTTTGTACTAGTGTTGTCGTCGTGTCACCACTGTTTCCGGATCAAGTCGAGATTAGTGTTTTGGTTCGTAAAAGATGAGTGAAAAATACCTTCCGTTGCTAAGAACTTCAATCTGATCACCAGTGTTGATAACAATGGCATTAGGTAGAGGCTGAACATCGATCCACTCGCCGTCTTTCAAGACCTGAAGGCCATCATATTCATCGTCTTGGAAAAGCAAAACGACACCTCCTGCATCAGTATGAGCTCGAAGGCCATTGACTAGCTCAGGATGAGGACAAGGAGGGTAATGGCTGACTTTAGTCCCAAAGAAAGCTGTCTCTTCTCCATCTTCCATTCCTTCATTGAAAGCTTTCTTTATGTAACCTTTAGGCAAACCCAAATTCTCATCCATCACTTCCATCATCTTGCTCGCTAGCTTCCTCACTTCTTCTCTGTATTCTCCCATAGTCTCTCTGTTTTTACGTACAAATAGAAAAACACAAAGGTGAGATTTTTGAAAATGGGTTTGAAAGATTTTGACTAGTTTTAAAAGAGAAAATGTTTACTTAATGTTGGATGGCCATTCGTTTTGGTTATGGTCCAAGAGAGTGAAGACATCTTCCCAGTCCACGTTTTCTAGCTTCTCGCCAGAGTTCTTTTGAACCAATTCGTTGAGCAACTTCACGGGATTAGAAGTCTTGAATGCTTCTTCTCTCTCTGTTTTGTAGCAATCTGAGCTCAGCTTCTTCACCTTATTTAGAAGCTCCAATGGAATACCATGGTTCACCAGCTACATACATACACAGATAAGCACATGAAAACAGAGAGACAGAGAGAGTGTGTGTTCTGTTTTTTGTTAGTTAGATCCGAACCTGAAAAAATCCCCACTCTTCGCAAGCTCTAGCGATTTCAGACAGTGTCTTCTCTCTTTCTTCACCATTGAGTTTGGAGAAATCGATAACAGGAATCGCCATTTCAGATCCGCAAAGAGAGAGAGAGAGACAGATGTGTTTTTGGCAAGTCAAAAAAGACTCTGTTTAGTAGTAATCTTCTGATTTAGTTGTGAAGATTATGGAAAGCTTAAGCCTCCATTTATACTATTTCTAAATTTTCCCATGTATTTGTTTTCTTTAACGAAAATGAAAAAAACGTAACAGTGACCAGTTGACTATTGTATTTAATTTATCGTTCATTTTTACGTTATGTTATTTTTTAAAAGCTAAGCATGCATAAGTACAACCGTTGAATCTTATAGTTTCCATATTGAAAATATCACTTACAAAAATTGGGATGCACAAAACCAATGCGTTTATGAAAATTTTAAATATCCTTTAGTTACAGTTAGTCCATCTTCTGACTTTTTATGTTTTAAAAAACAAAAGTTACTAATAGAGATTAAGGAATTATATATAGTTATTGAACATTTGTATAATCCTTGGCATTAGTAAAACTATATATTTTATAATCTTAAGTTTAAATTGTATGCTACGATATGATTATGGATGAAACAGAAATCCCTTACATATATAGTAATGATATGGTTACTCCAGTTTGAAATTCCTTTATTAAACAGAGTACAGACTAATACCTCTTGACTTTAGATTACGATGAGATTTTCACATAAATGATTAATGAGCAAAAGAAGAAAGAGACAGAGACATGGTTTTTATTTAATTTATATGTATTGCCTCTTTTATAGCTTATGAGTTATGAACATGGAAAGTTATAATAGGTTAGCTAATTATTATCCAAAAATAAACTAATAGGCCTTGTTTTCATGGTACGTGGACAATTTAGATTTTAGGGGAACATGGAGGATTTTATCTATATAAATTGTAGAAGACATTAAAGAACATATACACTACTAATTTTGCATAAAGCTAACTAAATAGTACTATAAAACTAGAAGATAATTATCAAGAACATGTATAAAATTAGAGGAAAAAGTTATTAATTAGTGGAAATAATTGTATGTACAGCACAGCCATCTCTGCTGTACACATGAGCAGGTGATGTCTCGTTTTTGTCCTCATCCCAAAACTCAGTTGAGCACAATAACTAACAGAGTCTCTCTAATTATATAATTTCCAACTAATCTTTAATATTATCAACACAGAGGTGAAATAAACAAAAAAACAGAGGTTGAGATCAGTATCACCAACTAGGATCAAACCATATAATTTGTGCCAATTTTCTTACGATTAATTCGGCAGGAAAGGAGTAGGATTAGCTCATGTCAGAAAATGAGAAAATTTGAAGTGGCTGACTACCATAATATTCTTAATGATAGTTTAGTCATAAAAGTAGAGTTTCTTTAGTTTTATGGTTCATGAAGATTTTTTACAACGTTGTTTTCAAAACAGTTAAGACTATTTTTCACAACTTGTATCTTAATTAGTGATAATTTAATAACGAATCAGGAGTAATTGTGTTTTGTAACATGATCCATAGTATAAATATCTTTGTTTTGTTTCTGTACTGATGTACTTCCCTAGGTGTACTTTTGGTATAGCAAATTATATATGTGGTTTATTCCGTTTGTTTTCTTTAAGTTTTGACATTGGATTCTTGTTATTCTGAAGGTTGAAGTATTGTTTCTAACACGACTTTTTCTAAAATACGAAAAATTCATTGATTTATTCCATTTGACCATATGTCGGTGTATATATTATATATTTTTGCTTCATTTTTATCAAAACGTAAATGATCAAAGCTTGTCGTAGAGTTAGAATTATATCTTAATTATTTGATTTTGCTAGTAGCTAGTTATGATAATTGTTTGCTGTTTGTTTTTCTAGCTATTGCAGCATTATAAACCCTAAAATAGTAACGTATATGTGAACCAAACAATTCAAATAAGCATAAACTCATTTTTTTAAGAACCTTTCTTTCCTAATTAATCTATAAAAAAATTAATTTTTTTTTAATTGAAAAAAAAAGACAAAGCCGTCCATGATCACATGGGACTACACTTGGAAGTGGCGTTATAGTTTGTTTAAATGTTAATCATCGATCCATTTTTTTATCAAAAAGAAGAAAGCAAAATCATTTATTATCCAAATGCATTCCCCCGAGCCACTGTTTTAGTAAAGATCAACGAGAAATAATACTGACAACAATATAATTTACTCGTTTAGTTTTCTTTCTACAAACAAACTGATATATAAATGAAAAAAGTTAAGAAAAGAGATAGATATATGTTGGATTAATTAGTCTTGAAGGACAATTGAGTGTGAATCACATGGTGCTTAGTGATCTTTGTCTCTTTTATGTTACAGCAATCGAATCTATGGACTAAAAGCTTACCTTAATTATAAGGTTAATGAAGTAGTGGCCTCATATTGTTTGCGCACCAAAAACAAATTTCTATCAATCAGTCAATCGAAATGTGTTTTAAATATGTTGAAAAAATATAGTAAATTACATACCGAAAATACGATAAGAATTGTTCATTTGTTTTTTCTTGGGTTGAAATTATAAAGTTTCAAATTTGTGAAAAAAAAACAGAACCCCATAAGGAAATGATCACTTTTAAGTTTTTATTTATTAACATTCATAGCAAAAAAAATTAAAAAATGATCACTTTTAATAATCAGCGTAAATACCAACTAGTCAAGTTCAATGTATGAACATTTTCCTCTATATTATATGAGCTTGATTTGGTGAAAAGAAAAATAAAATACTAATTAAAGCTTGTAAGAACTAATGTCGACAGTGCTATAAATCCTCAAATCTAGTGGACTACTACTTATATAAAGTTTGAATACTAATAACTAAAAAAACATTATCTTCTTGGTTTGCTTATTGACTCTGTGTTATATTAATTCATACTAATATATTTCATCATTTAATTTGTATATTTACTTCGTGAGAAAATGAGAACACATTCGCTAAGTGTGCTTACTCCGCAAAGTAAATAGTGAGACGTGGTCGGTTTCGTTTCCATAAATTTTGGACCAACTAATTTGACCTTATTAAACTTATTATTACGTCTCTAATCTTTCTCTTATCTCTTTAACCGTTACCGACATTTTTTGGGGATCTTCGTTCTTCATTTCCCGACTTCAATTATACAATTATTTCTTATGATTTTTACTCTCTTTTGCACAAAAACACACAAAATATAATATTCTTTCATGGAAGGAAAAACTTTAACATAAAAAAACTTTTGAATACCCATTGGCTATGTTACTAATACACATTCCGAGATTAATTTTAGTCCAAATGCAATTAGTTCTGCTAGTTTGAAAAGTGACTATTTTTGACTCGAACAATATGAGATACATTTCTAACATCTAGTATATGATGGTTTAAATAAAATAAAATAGTCTACATATCGAAACGTATGATGTATGCAATTTGATGGGCACAGAATCAATGTACATAGAACCACATTACACGTCATGGTCTACGATTCTTGGCTTTCCATCGACGCGTAGGAGCCAACTTCAAATGCAATTTATTGCAAACTAATTAACTGTATTATCAAAAGTCAAAACTCTCTTTTTAATCATTTCTTTCGCCCATCTTCACGTTTCCACAACTTCAAATTACAATTATATAATTGGTCACTTACTTTTTGATTTTATAAAACCAGATAAAGAAAGTAGAAACTTCAATTACATTTGTCTATGGTTTCATTTTGGCACTAGGACATACAAAATTATATCTTTGTAACAAAAAAAAAAAATACATAGGACATAACATCAAATACCAAATTTAGAATGTATAACCAATCAGAGTGACTAAAGTGGTTGGTAAAATGTAATCAATCTTTCCCTTGAAGACCTTTACTAAGCATCGATCGTGTATGAGAGCTAAATTTGCAGCCACTTTTTTCCATTACTTGGAACAACTCACAAAACCCCTCTACAAAGCCCTGTTTAAGCACACCATCAATGAGGATTTTCCAAGCGATTTCATCATCGCAATATCCACATCGAAGCAGTTTTTCGAAAACCGAGTTGACTCTCTCTTTTTCTCCTTCTTCACACAGCTTGCAAATCAACATTTTGCAAAACTCTAGTTGTGGTGAATGACCATTACATATCATATCTTCCACAACTTTTGCAGCTTCCTCATACTTTTGCAGCTTGTAGTAACATCTAAGAAGACCATTACAAATCTTCTCACTTAACGATATTCCTCATACTGTACGCTGGTTTGGAACCAATCCACTTTCTTCCATCAAACTAAGCAATCTATATGCACTATCTAAATTACCAGAGCTACACTGTCCAGCGATCAATGTATTATAAGTTATCAAGTCTGGAACCAAATTCTGCTCTAGCATCTTACTAAGCAGTCCCATTGCTTTGTGCACATTCTTCTTACAAAAACCTTTGATCAATGCATTGTATGTAATAACATTTGGCATCAACCCATTCTCCAACATATGTTCTAGCAATCCACTTGCTTCATCAAGTGTATCTCCACTACAAAAACTCTGAATAAGCACAGTATACATACAATCATCAGGCTTAATGCCACTCTCTGACATCTGCTTAAACAAATTCATAGCTTCTGACTTCTGTCCTGATCCACACAAAGCATCTATAAGCACTGTGTATGTTCGAACATTAGGACAACAATTGTCATCTTTCATTTTCACCAATAAGCTCAAAGCTTCATCGATCTTCTTTGCTTCAAATAGACCATATATAAGCTGAGTGTAAGAAACCTCATTTCTATGGCAACCGTTCTGAGTCATCTCCTTAAAAACCTTAAAAGCCGCATCGACTTCTTTTCTTCGACAATGTCCGGTAATAAAAGAAGTATATGTGAAATAATCAGGATCACATCCAGCTTGAATAAGCCAAGTCACATACTGCTTTGCTTCTACTACATATCCAAGCTTACAATACCCATTAACCAATGTGTTAAACGTGTATATGTCTGGAGAAACCAAATCCTCCAACATTTCAGTATAAAGTCTCTTCATTTCTTCGACTAATCCAAATCTAGCTAATGAACTCAACAGATTATTGTAGCATTTAGGAGTAAGTTTATATTTAATCTCGAAGCTATCACCTTTACGCATTGTCCTACAGAAATCAACAACAAACAAAGCGTCTCGCACTGAATTGCAGCTCTTTATCATTAAGATCGTGATCTTAGGCACCTCATAAGGTATTTCCTGGCTGCAGAGAAGAGTAACCAAAGACGCGTATGAAGTAACGTTGTGCTTGAAGTTTGGTATCCGAGAGATCCAATCCGAGAAACTGAGAGCTGTCTGAGGATCAAGATTGAGTGAAAACAGAGAAGAGACATGAGAAGGTGTATAGAAGGGGTAAGAGATTTTAGAGATGGATTGTTCTGCCAATTTGGTTCGGAGACAATTGAGAGTAATCGGCATGGAAGATTAGAGGGGTTAGACTCTGCTGTTGAGATAGTACTTGTAACTTTGTAAGCAGAGATGCGGCGGTGGATAATGGCCTTCGACGGAGAAGGTAGCCGGAAGAAGTAGAAGGAGATTTGGAAGTAGTAATCTCATCGTCGGTTGATTCGACGGTAAGTTGTACTTCCAGTTCAAGCAACAGTAGGGTTTAGGGTTTATGAATCAGTGAATGCAAGCAAAACCTCAAACCCGGTACAATGCTACGTTTGGTATTCTGCATTGGTTTATTAATTAAACCCAAACTCAAGTGGCATGTACAATACTACGTCAGTTGTTTGTATAAAACGACAGCGTTTGAAACCGCGACTGGTCCGTCAGGGTATATATGTAATATATACGATAAACATGTATTTTATGGTCAATGCGAATTCCCAATTTTCCCATTTCTTAAAATCTCTTCTCGATCTCCTTTGTTTCCGATTTGCCGGTCTTCGAAGTGGAACTGTGGCAGTGACGAGCGTGAGGAGAAGATCTGATCTTTAGGGCTTTCAAGGTAACTCATCACATTCTTCTATCTGTTGATTTCTCGTTTTCCGACCAGTGGATCAATCGATCAGTTTTGTACGAATTCGTGTCTGATTATCTGTTACGGTCTTAATTTGATTGTTTAGTTTGGATTTAGAAGCATGGCAGGAGCTGTTGGAACATCAATGTTAGGGTCTCTTATTGTGTTTACAGTGATCCTCTCGCTTCAGGAAATTTACAGAGGAAAATTAGCTTCTTCAGAGCTGTTCACGATCCTTGGTGGATTCACAAGCTCTCTCCTCTTTTTGTTTTCTCTCACTGTAAGTTCCTTAGAATTCCTCAACTTGATCTCGTCTTCATGGAAATGCACTACCTTTACAACTCCAATGTTGATCTGTGTCGTTAAATTTGAGATCTTTTGTTTTCTTCTCGAATTCATCTACATTTGTTGTTGACAGTTTGGTTGATGCGGTTTCTTTTACTTTCAGTTCATTGGAAATTTTCAGGAATCTTCTGGCATCAAGAGTGGTTGGGGTGCAGGTATGTCCTTGCTTCTTCATGAAATCAAATTTGTTCATACGATCAAAACCATTGGGTGTCTACTCTACCCCATTTTGTCTTCCACTTCAGAAGTTTGAGGGCTTAAGAGTGGAATTTTTGAATCTTTGATGATGATGCTCTAAGTTTACTTTCTGATAACATATTACGAAAACTCTTACTTTTATGTGTTACAAATACTCTTTTAGTGAATCAGTTGTTGGAACCAAATTTTTTTCATTCTTATGTCTTTTTCTGTATCACCTATATAAGAATCACAGTGATAAATGGCTCGAATTTGTTTGCCCCCTCCTGCTTCTGCTGTGTGAAAGTGGGTATACTCATTACTCAACAAGGGTTTGCAATGTATTGAAGCCAATTTTTGTTTCCATGGCAGTCATTCTTGCAGAAATCATAGCTCTTATCGCTGCTGGCACGGTTCATCGGGTTTGTATCACAACCTGGTAAGTGGAAATTCACTAGTTCTACTTGGTATATCCATTTACCCTGTTTAATTACTTCATTCCTCTCTTGCTAAAAGCGGTGTGGTGATTGTGATGCTGTTTCTTGATCTGCCTGCAGTTTCCTGTTCTCTGCTGGGCTATTGTACGAGGTGAACAAGATCTCTGGATACATGCTATCCAAAACCGAGTCAAAGTCTAAGAGACACTGAACCTGATAATGGAATTGATACGGCTTATTATTCTGGACTTAGATTTGTTTGGCACTTGAAGATGCAAAAACACTTTCAACATCATGAATTGTGATACTTAGAAACCCTAAATTCAAAATCCACATCTTATGCTTGATGTGAGTATTAGGTCTGTTTCCTTTGCAGCTTATAATCATAGAGATAATCATTTTAGTTGTGTCTTATGTTCTTGGAGAAACTGAATTGTGTCTTTTGGCCTCGACATCGTATCATCCGCAACCAGACACATCAAATGGTTTGTATCATCTATATTTTAATATCTCATGTATCGAAACCGCAACAATTGCTGATTCCAATTTAAATTACAACTTTACCAAGGTAAATGGAGCCTGAGCCAAATGCTTAGGATCAGCTGTTGTTAGCGTACTAATCTGTGGTTCACAGGAAATCTAAGAAAGTCAATCACACAACGGCTCATTGACCAAAACGTTCATCTTCTCATTAAGGAACTTGAGCACATCTTCTCTCTCTTCTTTGATAAGCAGCTGTCTTAATCTACCAAACGTTACACCCGATGGTCGAATCCCCATCTCGATCATCTCCTCTAACAAAACACAAGCTTTCTGAGTGGTACGCTCCTCGCACAACCCATTAATAAGAACCGAGAATGTATGCATACTAGGGAACACCCCTTTCTTCCTCATGTATTTCCACACTTTATCCGCTGTCTCCATCTCTTTCTTTTCACAAAACATCTTGATCACCATCGTGTAAGTGTCTGCATCTGGTTCACACACTTTAATCATCTTCCTAAAGACATCAAAAGCTTCGTCTTTCTCCCCTCGTTCTATTAGATGGCGTAGAATGATGTTACATGACTTGGAGTTAGGCGTCACACCTTTACTCTTCATTTCTTTCAAAACCCTATACACATTCTTCATCCTATTTGCTTTGCAAAATGCACCGATCAATGAATTGAAAACTGCTACATCGGCTTTCATTCCACTTCTTTCCATCTCGAGGAAAGTATCAACCGCCTCTTCAAGCCGGTTCTCAGTTCCATAAGTATGTACAAGCACACTATAGATAAAAGTGGTCGGCTTGCAAATGCTTGGATCCATGCTCCTCACAATGCCAAGAGCTTCATCAACTCTTCCAGCTTTACAAAGTATGTCAACCATTATACTATACGTCACTATATCCGGATGACAACCCGCATCAATCATTTCCCGGAAGACCTCTCTTGCCTTGGGCAAGTTGGGTTCTTTCCCCCATCCCTCAAGCAATATGCTATACGTTTTGGAGTCAGGCGTAAAGCGATCCCTCATATTTTCGAAAACTTCCTGTGCTTTCCTCACATTCTTGGATTTACACAACGCACTCAACAACCCGTTGAACGCCACAAGATTCGGCGGCAAATCATACTTCTCCATCACATTAAACGCGTAAATCGCCTCATCCACTTTCTGCGCCCTCGCATACTTCCTCATCACGATACAAAAAGTCTCTACATTTAGCATCTTCTTCTTCCTCATTGCATTGATAAGATCCCACATGAGCTTGTACTGCCTTATCTTCGCCGTAGACTCAATCATCATGTGGTACGCACGAACACTATGCTCGTAATGCCGTTGCTTCTCAGACCATTGGAAGAACCTGTATGTCAACAAACCAGCATTCCTGAATCTATTTAAAACATCTTCTACAACTTCTTGTGAAACCCTTAACCCACTTTGATCTAAAGCCGAGTCAAGCACCAATTGCGGAGAAGACATCAATACTTTAGATATGTTCTTCGCCACATCCGCAACATCTCTCACTTGTTCGCTTGAACTATACAGCCTCGCAGACAGAAAACTCTTACAGCAGAATCTGGATTGACGATTGATAATTCTGATCGTCATGTTGAATCTAACCCAGACCGTAGCAGAAGAACTACATTCCCATCGCATAAAAGAAAAAAAATTAACCAGCTGACGAAAATCAACTGATCTAATCCTAAAACGCTTCATTGAGGCATTTCGTCAAACAGTTGATGAACATTATATTATTGTGCACATAAACAAATACACAAATCTACTTGATCAGAAAAGATTATGTATTTACCTGTATGAATCAAGTGGTGTCTGTTTTCAGGAACTGTGGTTTTTGTCACCGGAGAATAATCCACGCGGCGACGGCGTCGAATGACGAAGACTGAAGAGCGACTAGTATACGCCAACGTTTTGAAAGTGAGATAAATTTGCCACGTGTCATTTTTGTCAATGTCACGTGTTCTTTTACTAAGAGCCATAAATTGGAACCTAATTAATGGTCCAAATCCAACAATAAATCACCTAACCAAAAAAATAAAAGATTTTTACATTCGACGAGACCGTGATCGAAACGGCGATGGTTGACCAGAGTCCTCGCCGTGTTGTCGTGGCGGCGCTCCTATTGTTTGTGGTTCTGTGCGATCTTTCGAATTCTGCGGGAGCTGCGAATTCTGTGTCAGCTTTCGTTCAGAACGCCATCTTGTCCAACAAGATTGTCATCTTCTCCAAATCCTACTGCCCGTAATTAAATTTCACTCTTTCTCCTAATTTGAAATTTGCAATTTAGGCAACTTTCCAAGTTTTGGTTCATATCTAGCTTTCCTTATTCATTGGCACGATGGCGGAATTCGAAATTCCAAGACTTTGTGTTGAAAGTTGTGAATTTTGTTTTGGATGTGTTAGGTATTGTTTGCGGTCGAAACGTATATTCAGCCAACTTAAGGAAGAGCCATTTGTTGTGGAGCTTGATCAGAGAGGTATCACTTTCTTTCTCACCCAACTGTTTATGAGAATTGAACTGTTTCTTAAAACTTCTGAGAGATTTGTTTTTGCAGAGGACGGAGATCAAATCCAGTATGAGCTTTTAGAATTCGTTGGTCGTCGTACTGTCCCGCAAGTTTTTGTTAACGGCAAGCATATTGGTGGATCAGATGGTATGATGAGCTCACTATCTCCTCCAAGTTTCATTCTTTTGTCCAAATTTCCCTTGTAACTCACAAGCCTTGGCTGTTTATCTTGTTGCTTCAGATCTTGGAGCTGCTTTGGAGAGTGGTCAGTTGCAAAAGCTTCTTGCTGCAAGTTGATATTTGAGGACCTCGAATGTGGAATCTACAGTATGTGATTTACAGGAATTAGAAATCTTTGCTAGTTGTAGACTGAATAAGCGAATTGATATGTATGACTCAGTTATGTAAGTTATGATGGCATTGATAAAGTCTTGATCTTTTGTTACTGCACTGCTCTGGTGATTGTTTCGCTTAAATAATCCATACTTGTGTGCCTTAGTGAATGGTTCATACGGCAAATATCAGATCATGGAAAGAAGAGCAAGTACAAGAACTTGTTATTGAAATTTTACCACAATGGTAATATACTATTATGGTGCTAGTTCATGATTCTGTTGCAGCACATGACTCTGTCATTAATCGAAGATTTACTCATTAGGACTACAATTCTTGCCTTCAGGGTACAGAGAAGATTATAGAGAAGAACTAACAGCATTATTGCTTCTATCTATATAAAAAAAAGCTGATCAAAATTCCCAAATTCATGGTTCTTGGTTCTCTTGACTGTTCTTGATAAATCCATTGTGTTTAAAACTGACTTAGTCATCGCTTTGAATTGGCTACTATTCAAGTTGATCAGTATTCGCTTCGAAATGGCTTGTAGGACTTTAGATCAAGAAGTACTCCAGCTATGGACCCTGCAGCTGCAGCAATGCTAACTACTAGACACCCTAAGCTGAAGACTTGAAGGCAAACCCATCTGGTGCTCCATCTAGGTATCTTCTTCTGCGCGATGTACATTTCCACTGGAAAATACACCGTCAATGGCCAAAACCCTAGTGCCCCGAGCAGACCCACAACGTCGTTGAAAAACGGAAGAAGCATTGAGATAACTGTCGTTATGATCACAAACACTGTCCTCCATATCAACCTGAGTAAGCCATTCCACGCCACACAGAAGCTTTGATTATTACATACACATCATGTTTAAAACTCAGATCCCATTAGTTTAAAGGCAAGATTTGTACCTGAAGACATTCAAGCGGAGAGGCTTGAAACCAGGAATTGGAATTTTGATATCTTTTGCAATGAACTCACTATCAGGGAATTGAATGGAAGCTTGCTTCTCGATGAAAGCAAACAGAGGTTGGCAATAGACTTGGTATGCACCAATAAGGTGAATCACAATGGCTGCATTTGCAATGTCAAGAAGCCAATAAGGATTATAAAACCCGAAACCGGTTAAGAGATTTCCCGGAGACAAGTCTCCAAAGGCTGCATATCCCATACATCCACACAACATATAGAACATAGTCGTTACACTGACGCTCACAAGTGTTGCCTTCTTCATCGTCTTCTCTTCTGATGGTGGTGACTTCACTGTGTCCTGTTTCAGATCCCAGAATAAAAAAAGCTTCATGATGGGACCAGTAATTAATGGCTTTGATCATCAAGACTTGTAAAGAAGGTATAAGTACCTGAATCTCGATGAGGATAATGGAGTAAGAGTAAGCAAAAGCAATGTCTCCAAGAGCTTGAAAGGTCCTCCATATCTTCTGTGTCTCTGTTACTGCTCCTATGCTAATCCCAGTGAGACTTCCCTTCACCTTCCCATTAACTGATGAAACCAAAACACATAAAACCTATTAGTTTTTTACCTATGAAAGTTCTTATTTAAGACCCTAGAAGCTTTATGGTTCAAGAAACGAACCGACAACTTGGGCTATGCCGAGGGCGAGACCGGCTGAGGAATAAGTGAAGGACATAACGGCGGCGAGGATTGAGAGCCACCAAAGTTGATCAAAATCTGGAATCTGAGAGAATAGAATCTGGACTAATCCAAAAGCTATCATGTAAGGATTACTGTTCATGTGACATGGATCTTTCCCTCCACTCTTGTGGAAACAGTTTGATCTCTTTATTGCCCTGTTTTTCAAAAACAAAATTTTGTTTATTTTTTATTATCATCAAAACCTATTTGGTCCATTACCTAACTTCGTAGTTTTAAGAGTTAATTAGTGAGAACACTCACATCATGCTTATAGCTGAAGCAATTGTGTAGCCAATAGCAACACCAAAGATATTAAGATACTGAACAATCCCACATAGCGTCACCTTCACGCCACCTATACAGAACAATGAAAAATGTTAATGCTCTGTTCTGATCTGATCTCCATTGTCCGATTTCTACTTTGAAGTTTTGTATTTACCGAGATTTGATCGGACAGCATCCATATAAGTGTAGTTCCTCTTGCCGGAGATAGGGTCGCCGGAGCGGTAACAAGCAGCAAGAAGAGAAGAAGTGAAATAAGTGACGGCAGAGAAGAGCAACATCACCACCGGTCCGGCGAGCCAACCTAGCTGCGCCGTAGCCCACGCTAGTGACAAAACTCCCGAACCTATCACTGCCGTTATTATGTGTGCACTCGCCGTCCAAACACTCCCTAAAACCCAAAATTTAAAAACTTTCAACTTTCTCGTTTTTTCAACATAACTAAATCAGAGCAGGTTTCGAGTTCAAATTAATATTTTTTTGAATAATTAGAGAACCAAGTCTCAATATGAATTAAAGAGAAAGAGAGAAACATTGTTACCAGTTCTTTTGTTTTTCCCGTCGTCGTCCAAGTACTTGGAGCCGCCGGTTTGTGGCATATCGACGGCGAGAACTGTTTGGTGGTTTTGAACCATCTTTTGTTTGTTTTGCTCTGTTTTTTTGGTTCTTCGTTCAATCTATGAAGTTACATGCAGAGTAAGTGTTTGAAAGAGTTGATCTTTAGAAGGTAAGGGAAATGTTTAATGACTTTGTTAAAGAACTGTCTTGTGGATGAAGATAAACTGAGAGTGGAGTGCAGATTTATATACACAGAAACTGGTAAAAACACTCATTTGAGGCAAACACAGTAAAAGGTAAAAAGTGTATTAAAAAAAATATATCTGTCTTGGTAAAAAGTTGGTAGGACCACTATTACTCAAGTGTTACTATTGAAAAATTTGACTTCATGATTTATAATTTTATATGAATGATTCGATACCAATTGGATAAAAACAAAAGAAAAGAGAAAATATGGGCAATGGAAAATTGGAAGTCCAAGATGATACCATCGTTTTCATTTGGACTTAAAATGTCATTGTTCAGCTTTTTTGAAAGAAAAAAACAAACATTCATGTACGTGTGTGTTTGAAGCTTAGTGTTATTTTCACTTACAACTAGATTTTATTAGAGTATTTTATGAGATTAGAGAAAATAAAATGTTGTTTTAAAAATAATAGGCATTTTGGTTATATCATTTGATTATTTACGTATTTCGCTAATTTTAAATTTTATTAACCGTGGACAAACTAAATTTATTTAGAAAACAGCTTGGTTTTTTCTTGAATATTTCAATGTAAAGTGTTATCGCATTAAGATGTTAAAAGAACATTCATGGAATCATGACATATATATGGAGAAATCTATGCCGACTTTAAATAATGAGTACACGCAATCATGTGTAGATTTCAAAATGATAACTCAAAACCAAAAGGTGATTTTTATAGTATGAGCAATAGTAACGCACATATACTATATCTTACCTAGAATCCGAAAGTATATCACCCCACCATATAAGTTTCTGTAGGTAACTAACTTATGAGGCGTGTAAGCTATATGTTCTTCTCGAAATGAAATATTTTGATTACTTTGCCAACTAAACTCATTTAAACATAAATGACATACACAAACTTGTATTGGCTTGATTCGTGGGAAACCAAATATCCTTTAAGGACTTACGAGAAGATTTGTATTCAGACAAGTCATCATTCAAAGGAAATAGTCTCCAAATATAAAGGGAATTATATTCATAAAAATAGAATCTATATATACATTGTTGCAGTCATTTTGTGAAATAAATCCTGGAGTTGGAATTTATTTACAATGGCTACCATTGGCTTTTAATTATTGTTTTTTTAGCAATAAATTGATTAACAAATAAAAAAACATTCGAAATATATTCCAATCCCATATATCACGCAGATTTTTCCAAAATTTGAAATAGATTTCGACAACTATTTAAAACAAAAAATGTTTGACAACCCAAAAGACAATTGCAATCCCTTAAAATGAGCGAAACGCAACTAAATATATTTCTTATCTATTCACTAAATCTTATGTCTCCAAAATTTGAACTACATTTCGACAACTATTTAAAACAAAATTTTGTTTGACAAACTAAAACACAATTGCAATCCCGTAAAATATTTATTTTAATTATAAATTTAAATTAGCGGGGT
>Ga0041059_1000493_pt1 | contig 29841 bp, 20 predicted proteins | sample AraColnosormetaG_FD_56232 | JGI IMG/M metagenome (GOLD analysis project Ga0041059, IMG submission 56232) | Arabidopsis roots microbial communities from North Carolina, USA - Col MF nosort | ecosystem: Host-associated > Plants > Roots > Unclassified | place: USA: North Carolina | collected... | reverse complement strand
AAAAAAAAAAAAAAAAGATAGTTGATATGATTGTATTAAGATTTTAGAAACAATTATGTAAAATTTAGTATTTACAATATATGTAACTCATATTTCGAGCTGAAAAAATCGGTAATACAGTTAGAATTTTACAACTCTCCAATCCATTAAAATCATATTTCGTGGGTTCAGAAAAATCATAAAACAGTTACAACTTTACAACTTTCCGGTATATTTAACTCATATCGTGAGAAAAAGAAAAAGGTACAATTTTACAATTTTTGGATATATTTTACTTATATGTAAAACCTAGATAATCGATTTACAACTTTCCACCTCTGCAGTGGCGAGTGAAATGGTTGTTTGACATTTCCAGTTTCTTCTACTCGTGTTCAAGACTATATTTAATTTTTTTTCTTTCTCAATCGGACTTTAGTTGAGTATATTTCGACGTTACCAATGTTAGTGAATAAACGTTATCGATGTTAGCGAATAACAACATATACAAAACCTCAAATGAGAGGTTTATCGAACCAGATTAACTAAGCATATATTTCAATTTCAAAAATCTACCAAATAGCAAGTAGGCACGTAAAGACCATAAACTTTCGGTGAAGTTGATTTTTATCAATATCAAGACAATTTCTAATCGTGAAAAAGAATTAGAATATAATTAAAATTTATGTTTAATTTTGCAATTTTGATTTGTATTTTATTAGTTATTTTCTAAAGTTATATTTTTTTTAGGATTGTTGTCACTGAAAATTTTAATATGTTTAACCAGCCTAGGGTTATTTTTTCTCTGTTGGCATATGTAGTTTTACCATTTTTTATAAAATTTTATGATAACAAAAAGAAAAAAAAAAGAAGAAGAAGGTAACTTGACCATTTGCTGTATATTTAATTATCTTTTGTCCCCAAAAAAATTTATATAACCATTTGGTATATATAGCAAACTCATATTTAGCATGAAAAACCAATAATTGTATTCACTCTATTTTGAGTATATCAGAGATTATTGCCAAAGACTGATTCTCATAATTACAAAATCTCGTTTTTGGATATTTGACTTTGTCATATATAGACTATAGTTGATGTAAGCAATTGCGAATCAAAAATTTTAACCGGAAATGGAAACAAATTCAGAATAGAAGAAATTAATCAAGAACATATACAATATATTTAACTTATATTTCGTTCATAAAAATTCATTTATAGAAAAAAATCAAATTTTTTTATTTATAATTATTGTATCATAAAAGATAATATTTCTCTGTGAATTGAAAGATTAATATTCCATTAAAACAAAACTAATTAAAATCTTTATTTATTATTTTTTTAGCCTCTGGTAACTACAATTTGCTGGATCAGCCATCAACAAGGGGCCTATTACAATTTTGAATCATGTCATTTGGTTCAATGGGCTTTAGTGCACCCATCAGATTTGAAAACATGGGTTTTTGATTCAGCCCAAAGTTAACTTGTTAGCCCAATGTTAAAATTAGCCCCAGCTGATGAAATGACAAAACTACCCTTATCGCCTCCGTCATCTAAATCAGCCCTACCACTGGCGAGTTTCTGAAAATCGGCAAATCCCCGGCGACTTGGCAAACACTTTTCCGGCGTGGCTTCGCCTCCGCGAGCATTGTGATGACGTCTCTAATCGATGGTCTATCCTTCGGTAGCTTCGCGGTGCAGAGAAGAGCGATTCGCAGTGCCAGGAGCATCTCTTCGATCACGTGTTTACAATCTCCGGCGATGCTCGCGTCGATCACTTCTTCCAAGCTCTCGTTCTTCTTCACCTTCCTCCGAATCCACTCAACCACGTCAATCGAATCCTCAAACGAAGGATCTATCGGCATTTTCCCAGTCACCAATTCCAGAAGCACAACGCCTAGACTGTATATATCACTCTTTTCGTCAATCTTCAGTGTGTATCCGTACTCCGGCGCTATATACCCGTAAGATCCAGCCACCATAGAAACGGTCTCGTTCTTATGAAGCATCATCTTCGCCAATCCGAAATCTGCTATCCTCGCTTCAAGGTTTGAATCGAGGAGGATGTTATTAGACTTGATGTCTCTGTGAATGATCGGAGGATAGCAATCGTTGTGCAAGTAATTGAGACCTTGAACGACTCCGACGGCGACATTGTATCGTGAGAGCCAATCTCTTAGTAAGAATTTCTCATCTTTGGAATGCAAAGCAGTTCCTAGGTTTCCATTGGGCATGTACTCGTATACCATCATCACTTCTCTCTCGTTGTGAACGTAACCTAGAATCTTCACAATGTTTCTATGTCGTAGACCACCAAGTAGGTTCACTTCTCTGAGTATGTCGTCCTCTTCATCTTCTTCTTGATGATGATCTTCGATATCATTTTGTGGTGATGGTGATCTCCACAGTTTTTTCACAGCTACAGTGAGTAATGGCCGTCTCATGACTTCTGCTTTGTAAACAATCCCTATGGCTCCCATTCCAATGATGTTTGATTCTTTGATATGTGATAAGATGTCTCCTGCAGTGAAGCACAGTCTCTGGAAAGCCACGAGTCTCCATGGCCATTCCTCCCGAGGTTTCTTGCAGAATATATACTCTCTAGCAAAGTTGCTGTAAAGATCCCATCTTGTGTATATCCATCTCCCTGCCAAGAACATCATCCCCATAGCCACGATGACTGAAGTTCCAACAATGAACCCGAAGACTGCGTGATTCACGTGAATTCTCCCTGGATTTCGGCCTTTTGCTGACAAAGCTAGGCTCTTAGAGCAAGGTGGTAGAACTCCACCGCATAAGCCATTGTTTCCCACGAGGTCTTTTGGGTCTATGGCTGCAAACAGCATGTTTGAAGGAATGGGTCCGTCGAGTTTGTTGAATGACACGTTTAACATCTCCAGTGTTGGAGAAGCTCCCAAGTCCGCTGGTATATTCCCCGTCAAAGAGTTGTTTGAGAGATCAAGAACAGCTAACATGTGCATCCCGGCTAATGCCTTAGGGATTTCTCCAACCAATTGGTTGCTCTTGAGATTTAGACTCACAAGTTTTTCAAAAGAAGCGATCCTTTCTGGGATTCCACCTGAGAAATGGTTGAAGGAAAGATCGAGGACAGACAAAGATGGACGATCTTGAATCTGGTTAGGAATTTTTCCGGCAAAGTTGTTATGTGAGGCAATGAAGGTTTGAAGATTAGGACTTGAGAAAATGGAGGAAGATAGGGATGAGAGATGATTAAATGATATGTCTATAAATGAGAGTGATGTGGATAAGGCTATATCATCTGGAATTTTACCGGTGAGGTTGTTTTTTGCGAGCTCTAGATGCTGAAGCATTGGTAAGTCACCTGAACCAGCTGGTATAGATCCGGAAATGTGATTTTTCTGGATTCGAACACGAACTAAAGTCGGACATGAGAAGATTTCCTCCGGAATCTGACCTGAGAATGAGTTGTTGAAGAGAATGAGCTTTGTGAGGTTTCTGGAATAGCACAATCCTGATGGTATATCTCCTGAAAGCTTGTTTGATGAGACGTCTAACCACTTCAATGGGGAATTTTTGCCGAGATGCACCGGTAATGAACCCATGAGAGAGTTCTGCCACAGCTCAAGAACCTCAAGGTTTGGTAATTCAGCAATTTTTGACGGAATGATTCCCGTGAGTTGATTCCTCATCAAATTTAGAAGCTGCAGATTCTTCAACTCACCTACTTCCATAGGTATTTCTCCTGTGATCTGGTTATCAGACAGATCAAGAAACACAAGAGAAGTCATACCACCAAGTTCTCGAGGAAGTTTCCCTGTGAGACGGTTCTGGTAGAGATAAACTGTTGTAAGTTGTTTCAGCTGCCCCAAAGAAGATGGAATCTGGCCTGTAAGGTTTCCAACAGCCAAATCAAGGTACTGAAGGCGCGTCAATTTCCCAAACTCTTCTGGAATCTCACCCATGAAGCCATTGTAACCAAGAATAATGGTCTCCAAGGAAGAGAGCTCACCAATCACCTTCGGTACCTTTCCACCAAAGTTGTTACCCGAAAGACCGAGAAACTTCAGATTCTTGAGATTCTTGAAAGAAGAAGGCACTGAGCCCTCGAAGTAACCTCCTCGAAAGTCCAAAACCTCAAGTGTAGTTGCGTTGCCAAGATCTTCAGGTAGAAACCCCGAAAAATTGTTGCTTGAGGCATTGACGTGTGTAAGACCAGTTGCCATTCCTAGACCATAAGGGAAGGTTCCAAAGAAGCTGTTCACACTCACATCAATGACCTTCAAAGACGTGAGATTAGAAAGAGATTTAGGAAGAGAAGACTCAAATGCGTTATTGCTGAGATCAAGGGCTTGCAGAGAAGGGAAGCTCTGAATCTGATCTGACACGTTTCCGCTGAGATTCATGTTGGAGAGAAGAAGCTTAGCCACATAGCCATTTGCATCACAGTGAACTCCTGTCCAATGACAATGAACCAACTCAGAAAATGTTGTGGCATTCTCAGGTCTCTTCCAATCTTGGAGATTATTTGAAGGATCAAAAAGGTCTGACTTGAAGGCCAACAAGATCTCTTGTTCGGAGTTTTGAAATGTTTCAGAAGAAACAAAAGGGAAAAGAGCGAAACCAATGTAATAGAAGAGGAAGAAAAGTCGAGGGATCGCCATTTTTCTCCTCTATTTCTTCACTTTTTGGCTAGTTTTATGGCATTTTTGTGCAACTGAGATTGAAGGTCCCCAAGCGAAGTTGATAATAAGAGAGTGGAAACCAAAAGCTGAAAAACAATGATTAGTCAGAATCTAATTTTATTTAATCTCTCTCAATTATTTTATCATGATTGTGTTTCTTTTTCGTTCGGTGGAATAATATGCGAGTTCCATTGGCGTCATAACAATTTGTATGATAGCAAGTAGTTCGCTTTGTTTCTGCATCTGTGACATTACATAGTAGAAAAAGTGATACAATTTCCTTGATGTTTTCATCTATCTTCGTGTGTTAAATTGTGAATTGTGTTTGAGAAAACGAAATTAGATTATAAGTTTGTTTCATATGCATACCCAAATGCTAAATTGTGAATAAAGTCGAACCGAAAATTTTGAGGAGCACTAATTCCATAACCATATCCTGAAGGATTATCTTGCTGATCTGTGCAATATCAAACAACTAAGCGGTGAGAAAGAAGATTAAAATAATGATAATGGGATATATAATATGAAGAAATCGTGGGTTTCTGAACAGCTAGCTAAATCATAAAACACTGAGTGACTTGTAAAGCTTTGTCCTCATTAGAGATTTGTGGGACAGTGAAACATGGGCAGAGAATGTGTCTCACTTACTGTCCAATATAACTATTTTCTATTCAAAGATGATGGCTAATTAGGCAAGATCAAAGTCTTTTAAGAAAACTACCATTTTAGTTCTACCTCACCAATGATTTGACACAAACAATGTTTTTTTACAAATGATTTAACTTCACTTAAATATGAGTAACTAAAGAACGCAAAGTTTTTATTGGTTATAAGGTTAGTTATATCATCCTTGGCGGTCGAGCTAGGTTGAGTTTCCGCATGTCTTCATTAGTCGGGAGAATGTTTTGTTTCGAATGGCGTCATTAAAAAAACACACATGAAAGATGATGGTCGTGAGAGAATCTTCCCACGTTGTTCCAACATAATTAAAATTAGGAAATAAGAAAGTTCATAACTCCATTGCCAAGTTGCAAGTAGCTAGGAACGTCCCATGACACCTACGTAGAGACTAGAGAGATATACATACATCAAATATATCTACTTACACATGCATTGAAAAAAAAAAATACAAATACATTAATTAAATTATTGCATTCATGTAGACATATATGTTTTTCTAGATCTTATAAACACAGATTTTAATGTTTTTCAAAATACGATTATCAGAATTTTTTTTTCTCTGTATATTAGTTTGAGTTGAGAGATTTAAGGCCATACATATGATATATGCATAAAGTTTGCATATTAATGCATTTTTAGACAAGGAGCTTCAATAAACTATGCATATGACATCAAGACGTAACTGAATATGTAGCCCTAAGTCCGTAACCGAATTTGTTTATATTCGTGTGGTTGCAACTTGTGAGTAAATATGCATGCTGATTGCGTGAAGAACAAAGTAGCATTAAGTGCTCTCACGATATCAAAATAAAGTTTAGAACCATCGAAAAGGGCCATCTATCATTTTTATTTTGTTCTTAAAATCTAAAACATATATATTCGATCGGATATACCCATTAAATGAATGAATCATGTTCACATTAGAAGAATCACCATAATTGATCCCAAAAACTATATGAAACATATTCTCGTGAGTGTATAGACTTTTTGGAGATCGATATCTTAATTAATACATCTAGCACAACTCTATATATTCTTGCGGATTAACATCTAAATTTTACGTACCTCGAGCATATATATCCATTATCGACTATCGAGTATCGACTATCGGTTCGTCCAACACATTTAATTGTTGTAGGTTTGCAAGGTAGATATGGACAGTACCTCTAATTAAAGTTCTTTGTCCTTTCAAATTTATCCTCTATTATCATATTCATAAGAAGGAAAAAATAATTGCTCAAATCTAACTTTATAATATGCCCTTTCATATTTCACATGCACCCATATGGGACTTTTTATCATAATCAACATTTTAAAATATAAAATACCGAATGGAATAACAACAATACATCCTATATGTGAATGATAATGCATGCATTAATTATTAATTATATGTATATATACTAATGATGAGATCATAATTTCGATAGTTTAGAGAGAAGATGAGGCTGGAGAGCATGTGCTAAGAGCTTTCCATTAACCATCTAAACACTTAAATCTAATTAGTTTAGCCACATTTTGTTTTTTTGTAATTAAATTTCACATTTTTTTTATTTTAAGAAGAAGTTCAGATTTCAATAATTTGACGTCTTTCAATTTGAGCCGAATCAAACCGAACCGGATTAATTGTTATTTTTCTCAAGCAGCAACGATAAAAAAGATATCTAAAAGGCCCAAATAAGAAATTGAGAAAAGGCCCAAATAGAATTCGTGCGACTGTGGAATTTAGGGTTTTGCATCGAAGTTGGTTTTTAGGTATTAAGTGAGCGAGGCGTCGAAGCTAGGGGTTTGGGTAGAGTAGTAAGATGGCCAAGTACAACGAGATTGCGAAGAAGAAGAGAGAGGCTAAAGCCGATAGAAAACGAGCCATTCACGGCGATCCTCTCACCAATAAATTGAAGACCAGAACTCCGGTCCCCTCCGTCTCCGGCAAACGTCAGAGAAAGCTCCTTCGCAAATGGCGCAGAGTATGTAATTCCTTGATTTAATTGGTTTATTCTAAGATGGAGAATCACACTAGGTCATAGTCCTATGTGGGTTCATGTCTTTTGAGTAGTTATATAAGCTTTGAATGCAATTAGAGCTTCTGTTTTGAAAATATCAAGTGGTTAAAGTAGTTAAGAAAGAGTTGTTTGATTCGTCAACAGGAGCAGAAAGATATGGTGGAGAAGGGTCTTGTTACTATGGAAGATGTGGAGATGGCTTCTGCTCAAGGTATATCTTCACCCTGAAATAAAGCTACTCAGCTTTTGATGTGTTGATTGATCTCTTGACTTCACTTTGTTTACAGCATGAATGAAGTCTTGTCCTTAGAAATCTTGTTTTATTGCGATTGGGATTGCGAAATATCAGTTAGGAATCAACTCTCAATGCTTAGAAATGTATAGTATATCTTGAATTTGGTTATCAATGTAGACTTTGAACCTAAACCTGAAAGCTATTGGTCACATATTCATAGGAATGTCCTTTTTTTGTATTTGGTTTGTGTATCTCACGAAATTATTCAGCACAAAGGCTTGTTTGGAATCCTTTTGGTCTTGTGACTTTAAAATTTAGTTGTCTTGCTTAATTAATAGCTGATCTCTTCCGTCTGGTTTATCAGCTGCATCAGAAGACTCCAAGAAATCCCCCAGAAAATTTAGCGTTAAGAAGAGCTTGAAGTTGAACAAACTAAATAATAAAGGTAATCCTTAAGCTTTTGCCAGCCTCTGATATCTCATACTGTCTAAATAACTATTATCACTTGATTCAAATTTGCCGATAATGGAAAGTAACAAGATCTTTGCATACATGTACCAGGCAAAAAGAAGAAAAACCAGAAAGCCAGTGGTGAAAAATCTGCTGATTGTATGCTAGAATGAGTGTCGTGTATACCTGTAAACCCATTTCTTCTAACGGATGATAGAGGTTTCTCAATGTCTGGTTAGATTCTTTCAAAAATGTGAAACGTGTGTTTTTGCATCCGGAGGATGCGAAGCAGAGGAATGGAGGGTTTGATATGATTTTATTTAAGTTTTCCGAATCCTTTAATTTCTCAATCTAATTTTTGTCTTATCAAAATATCATATTTTGTATTCATTCTTTCTGGTATGTGGTGCCTTTGACGGAGAGTTAGAATATGGAGCAATTTGATAAAAACCCAACTCAATTTTCCTTTCTCTCACTGAAACAGCAAAATTAACCAAGTTAAAGTACCACTAATCCAAACTAAAAAAGTACCATTAATCCTAGAGCTTTTTCTAGGTGACGTTAATATAGTCGACGTTAGTCCTATGGTAACGTAATGTCCCAAGAGACTAACCACACTACAGAAATCTGAAGCCCTTGCAGATCTTATATGTTTTATTCTAAAGATGTTGAAGAGAGGACCATAACAAATACATGTATGATAATCAAACTTCAAACAGAGAAAGTACCAACTTAGGAAAAACCATAATATATACTAACATTAGATACTAATTCATAGATCCTTCATGACATTGTATGATAATCCTCATTGGATTTTTATTTACATTAAATTCTTAAAGCAAATAAAAAACAAACAAAGAAACCAAAACTCTACTGAAGCTGATTGAAAGGAGAAAGCTTCCATGCTGCCGAGCGCACGACCTTCCACTCCAATCCCATAAGAACTGAGCAAAACTCAAGTAACCATCGGAACTGGTTTTGCTCTAGGTAAACCCAGAGGCCAAGAACCGATTTTGCTCAGGGGACCCGAAAAAAAACTAAACCCCACTAAACCGGCTGGCTGCTCCGAGAACTGACATCTTTAGGTACTGCAATATATCCAGCTGCTGCTACTACTACTATCACGCAAACTATACAGGGAAATGTTTATTCAGTCTCATCTCCCTGCGGAGACCAATGTTTTTTCGTCATTGGAGCTCATCGAAGGAAGAGGAACAGGGAGACTTGGGTTTGAATCAGGAGTGGCTGCTTCTTTCTCAACTGGTACAGGCTTTGGTGTGTAAGTAAAGTTGAGTTCTTTGTTGGCTGCAAGTGCCACAAGCTCTTTCTCTTCAAGGCCTTTGGTCGGTCCGAGGCTGCACCTATCTGGACCATGCTTTGCCAAGGCATCTCTGAATTTCTTGATCTGAAACAGATAAAACAAATCAAGATCAAAATCGAACCTAAGATGGTTTTTTCATTGATTGTCTCATGGATTATAAGAATGAGAACGAACCGTGGCATTGGTACAGCTAAAGCTGCAAACACGACCCTGAGAGCCACGGTAGAATCGGAAAAAAGGGAGAACATGGACACCAAGACTATAACACATGGACTTATGCTCCTCGTAATTCACCTGAAGAAACTGCACATCCGGGTTCATCTCTGCAAACTGACATATCTGCAACAATCATAAACCATCATTGTTAGAAAACTTGTTCATTTCATCAATACTGTACCAAACAATCCAAGAAGTGGATTGATACCTTAGGATGGAGAGCCTTGCAGCCACCACAGCCAGGTGAGAAGAAATCAACAACAACAAGCTTATCACCAGCGTTAGTAAGAGAATCAACGAGCTCTTGAGCTGAAGAGATCTCTCTCATGTTATCTTTCAGACCTTTCTCCCACCACTTCTGAGCTGTCCCAATCCTCAAAGTTGTCTGCAAATTTACACATGTCAGATATCATATTTTCACAGATCCATAAAACCAACACATCAAATTGAAAACACATGAACCCTAAACCAAAATCTACTCTTCAAGCCAATAATTCACAACAAAATTAAAGCAAAACCCTAAAAAACTATTCTTTCAACAATTAGCTCTCAGGATCTTTCTAATTAGATCTCGCATGTAATGGATTATAATATTTCAGATAAACAAAAACGAAAACACAAAACATTAAAGTCTACCTGAGCTGTGATAGCTGATGATCTTCTGAAGCTCTCGTCTTGAGAATCTCCGAAAACGATCTGTTTTCCGTAAAATACACTTCTAAGAGGCTTCTGACTCTTAAGCTTCAGACAAGAGAAACTCTTTTTCAAACCAAACCCACCAAAACTCACCGGAGAGAAAGAGAAATCATCAACACGGTGATGATTACCACAAGCTCCTAAGAACAAACTCGTTTTGCTAATCACTTCCGTCATATTATTCTCTAATCAGAAGAAAAAACAATATCTGTCTCCAGAATATACCAGAAGAAAAAGAAAAAGTTCTCACAGAGACGACGTGTCTTCTCAGCAATCTTTAGTCGCCAGCGAAGTTTCGCTTTCTTTCTCAGGAAAAATTAGCTTCACGAGAAAATTTATAATCGAAAAAAAAAAGTTTAAAGGAAAGAGAAAAAGGCCTCAAGGTTAGACATTTCTGGACAGGAAACTGTTTTCTTTTTCGTTAAGTGATCTTGACCGTCCATTTTGGATTTGGAATTTTAAGATCTAACGGTGGATTAGTGATTATCAGGTTTAGTCGGTCAGAAGAAAACTAATAAATGGATAAGGTTCATGACTTCTCGCAGATATAAAGGAACAAGTATAGGAAATTTTCTCATGACTTTGAATACATTTAAATGGATATGTTTGGTTTTTTACCATGCTTTTATCTGAATACAGAGTTTTAACTATGTTAAGTGGATATATATTATTTTGAAGAGTATGTTTAGCCAATTTAAGTAACGAATTTTAAATTTACCTATATTAATATTAAACAAATGGATTATATAGGTCATGAACCAAACAATTTTGAGAAAAATAAATGATACAGTTTCATCCTCAAACATTTATCAATCAAGTAAACAACAAATTAGGCGATGAACCACCAAAATGAAAGATTATTACTTTATTAGTCATCTGCAATCAACTAGTGAAGGATTTTACTACCAAACAAAAGAAAAAAAAGTAGTGATGGATAAATGGATTTGGATTTTAAGGAAGATAGTTTGCCAACACATCACCCACGTGGGTCTCACTCTCTCCACCACAACTCTCTCCTTTAACCTTTTTTATGAACTTTATATTATTGGAGATTTGCAATTGCCACCTCTTTAACAAAATAATTGGAGATTGCCCTTTTTAGTTTTTTGGTTTACATCTAACCCCCTCAATTCCACATTGCACAAGTTTTCGATCGATTCACGACAATAAGTAGAACAAACGTAACAAATGTGACTAGAGTTGAACAGCCAAAACAATCGAAGCAACTTTATTTTAATGTAAAACAAGCGTTATGTAATATTTTTTTGGGCGGCAAACAAATTTACTATATTTAATTACAAAAACAGAATAATTTTTTAATTAGAAAACAAAAAGTTTAAACAAAACAAATGTGACGAATGTAGAATAGACAAAACAATCCTAACAAATTTGTTTTAATGTAAAACAAGCGTTACGTAATCTATATATTTTTGTCGGTAAACTAATACTATTTTATAACCATGAAACGTTACAAAATTTAGTACATACTAACGTTATAGTAATGTAGTGACACAGTTTTTAAAAACATTTTTCAAGCATTACAGAATAAATATTGAATTGCGACTACAATAAATATTATTAAATTATTTTTTTATTCGAATATCATAAGGAATTTAATGTGATTAGTCAAAATTTTGGGTATTATTAAGTTTATAGAGATATGATGTACATTTTATTTAAAATTTGTCTACGATATTGAAACAATTTTGAAAATATTACAAGAAAAATAAAAACTGATTTCAAGTTTAGAGACCAACAAGCTAGTGGAGATGTTTTATTGGAGAGTCGTTTACATACGAAATTAGAATTAAAATATTATATATTTGAAAATATCCTAATAATTTGAATGGTTCAACTAAGGTGTATCGTAACAAAAGAAACTATACCATAAGTTTTCCAACATAAAAAACAAAACACAAGAACCACAATTTTTGTATAAATGGTGACAAATGTGCAGCTAAGAACACCTCTTCTTTGCTTTCGTAAATCGTCACCAATGATGATTTGTCGACAAAAGCGATGTCATACACATAATTACAATTTAGTCCCTATATTTTCTTCTCAGTTTCGATATCTTTAAAGCTGTCTCAATCACACACGTCGGCACTAAAACATACATCTAATTACAATTTAGTCCCTATATTATTTTAAAGTTTCGAAAGAAATTCACATGAATTTAAAAATAGATTTGAAGAAACAGAAACAGATAGACAAATGGACGACAACGGATACATCGCCAAAATATAGCCGTTGGGGCGAAGAAATCACAGTAACGGCTAATTTCTCCTTTTTCTTATATTAGAAAGAAAGCTTTCTCTCATCTCACAAATCGCTAATCAAATTCTATAGTAAGCTTTACTTCACACTACTCTCTCACTTTCTGGGCAGAAACTTTGTGGATCTAGAAGAACACACTAATCAGAAGAGTATGTTGTATTTTCTTTGATTTTCTCTTGTTTGATTCTGTTACAATCACTGCGATTCTCTCTGATTCTTGTAAAATTGTTGACTTTCAGGTGAAAAAGATGAACGACTTGATGACGAAATCGTTTATGAGTTACGTTGACTTGAAAAAAGCAGCGATGAAGGATATGGAAGCAGGACCTGACTTTGATCTTGAGATGGCTTCTACGAAAGCAGACAAGATGGATGAGAATCTGTCATCTTTCTTAGAAGAAGCAGAGTATGTGAAAGCAGAGATGGGTTTGATTAGTGAGACGCTGGCTCGGATCGAACAGTACCATGAAGAGAGTAAAGGTGTTCACAAGGCAGAGTCTGTGAAGTCTCTTCGTAACAAGATCTCTAACGAGATTGTGTCTGGTTTGAGGAAGGCGAAATCGATTAAGTCGAAGCTGGAAGAGATGGATAAAGCCAACAAGGAGATTAAAAGGCTCTCTGGGACTCCGGTTTATAGGAGCAGAACCGCTGTGACTAATGGGCTGAGGAAGAAACTTAAGGAAGTGATGATGGAGTTTCAGGGGCTGAGGCAAAAGATGATGAGTGAGTACAAGGAGACTGTTGAGAGAAGGTACTTCACTGTCACTGGAGAACATGCTAATGATGAGATGATTGAGAAGATCATCACTGATAACGCTGGAGGTGAAGAGTTTCTCACGCGAGCAATTCAGGAACATGGTAAAGGAAAGGTCTTGGAAACTGTGGTTGAGATTCAAGACAGGTATGATGCAGCAAAGGAGATTGAGAAGAGTCTGTTGGAGCTTCACCAAGTGTTTCTTGATATGGCTGTGATGGTTGAATCGCAAGGTGAACAGATGGACGAGATCGAGCATCATGTGATTAATGCGAGCCATTACGTGGCTGATGGAGCTAATGAGCTGAAGACTGCAAAGAGTCATCAGAGAAACAGCAGAAAATGGATGTGCATTGGTATCATTGTGCTGCTTTTGATCATTCTCATTGTTGTCATCCCCATCATTACCAGTTTCAGCTCTTCTTGAGATACTGGCTATGTTCACTCCTTTTGTTTTGTTTCGCTCTTCTTTGTACCAATGGATGTCTTAATCCTTTTGTGTTCTTCAAGGATGTCTTAATCCTTTCGTGTCTTGTATCCAATTTCAATGAAATGGTGAATGTTTACAAAGATACCCAGTTGACTTAATCCTCTTGATCATTCTAAATGTTGTCATCCCCATTGTTAACACTTTCAGCTCTTCTTGAGGTACTATGTTTACCAATCGTTGTTTGTTTCGCTCAAAGGATGTTTAATCCTTGTGTTTTCTGTATCCAATTGTTATGGAATGATGATGACTGTGTACAAAAATATTACTTTATATGAACCGAACACAGTATGTATAATATAGTTTGTACAACAATGGTGGTTCTTGTTTCTACCTGACCTTCCTGATTGGCAAAGCTTTCCCAAACAATTTTTCAACCTCACTTGCTTCCATTTTGATCTCATCCAAAAACTCCATCTCTTCTTTACTTAACTCTCTCACGAAATTCTCCTCGTCTTGCTTCAGTTCATTAAATCCTTCAGCCAATCTCTGGAACAAGGTCATCTCAGTCCTACCGACCTTCTCCACTTCCTTCTCTACCTCTTCTTCTATCTCTTCAACCTCTTTTACGATTATCCTTTCACCTTCTTCCACTGTCTTCTCAATTCTCTCCACGAGCGCAGGTTCAGGACCACATGTGTTATCCGTTCTAATGAATGTGCTGAAGTCTCTGCCTATGCTTTTTGCTGCTTTTTCGAGTTCTGGTATAATGCTATTGGGTAATACAGAACTTCTCGTGTATACAACTGCACCACCATATCCATCCCAAGCATCGTTTCGCCCACGGTAGTATACAAATATATAGTCTTCAGGTTTATTCTCTATCTTTGATGACAGGATATACCTGCAAAAATCATATGAAAGCTTGTTAGGCCAAAGAAGAATAGCAGCACTATCAAGACTCTCCCTCGTGGGTGGATACAAGATGTTATTACCAGTCATCTTGATAGTGAAGGTACTCGTTGTCATGATTGTAGAGAACACCAGGTTGGTTAGGATCTTGCACGAATTTTTGTACGGCTGACCTAGTAAAGAATCCACTGTCTAGGGTCTTTATTCTCCAAGAGATGTTTCCAACAAGCTTGTTGTCACCTTCTGTGTGGAACTCATGCAGCTGGCAGTCGAAGGCATCAAAGGTTGGATTCAAGCCACTTGTAATGTACCACTTCCCGTTAAAGTCCGAGATGTTGAAGTTCTGTACAAGAACAGAAGGGTCTGGGGCAGGAAATTCTCCGAGATCAGATTTTCTAGGAACACACTTTTTTCTCGACACAGCACACTCGTTGAACTCATCAACAACACTGTTCTCAAACAGATCCCCACATTTAATCTGATATAATATAAGCACATAATTATAAACAAAATCATTGGTCTTCTTTCATAAGCAAGCAATATCTCTGCCTCATAAAATGATATATCAAAATAAATTATAACCTGGCACTCGGTTTCATCTGGACGGTTATTGCAGGTCTGAAGGCACGCGACATTGGCTGCACAGGCAGGGTTGGCAATGCACTTTGCGAGTTCTATCCTAACAGATAATTGGGCTTCCATATGGTCAGACAAGGAGGGAAATATATAAATTGACGGCAAAAAAATCAGAAAGATATCATCAACTGATTTCAGCTCTATCATAGACAGACACAGTAACTTCATCTAGCTTTAACATTCTCAACAATTGAAGAGTATGGAGCTATACAATTCAAAACACTTATAGCATCACAATCACAATGAAAATAAAACCGGTTTTGGTGGGGGGACACTATATATGCAGAATCCAAACGAAGGAAAGTTACCTGCATCCCTTCAATAAGCATGCACAAGTTTTAAGTGCATCAACTGCATCTGCAGATGGAACAATAAGGAACGCGCAAGCTAAAACACCCACGAGTTTTAGCAACAGCGGAGCGGTCAGCTCTTTCAGCTCATTCTTTGATGGTAATGGCACAATGTCAAATATCCCCTGACATGATCAAAAGCAATGAGATCATCGAAATACCAAATTTTGTATTGAAACACAAGACTAGTATGATTGATTACCTTAGAGAATCCTGACCTGAATGCAGATAAAGGACGTGAGGATCTCCCACCAGTTGTTCTGAGATCAGCACTTTGGATTGGAGGTAAAATCTTGAGCAAGAAAGTGCCATTGATCCTCTTTCTTGTAATGCCAAGCCTACCAATACCATCATCACTTGAGAAAAATCGAATACGGTCATGACAAGGTGAAGTGAAACAATGTGTAGCTACTGCCATTCTTCACACTATCTAATCTTCCCCACACCAAGCAATACCTGAGTATACATAATTAGCACATTACTCTCTTTTATCCCAGATAACAAATCATGAACAATAAAATTGAGTTTGATTATTCGAAATGAGCTAACTATTGATTACAAAAAAAAAAATACGGAACCAGGAATCATAAAACGTTGGCAAAATTTGTGATTTCAGTTCGTAGACATGAATCGAACACAATTCTCAAGCAAGGAAAAACAGAATAAAGCTGAAAGATTGTGATTTTGGGTGTTGAAAAGGAAAAATTGATAATATGATATCAGAGTTAGTGAGAAAGAGAAACGATGTTACCAAACAAAAACTGAAAGCTCCGCGGGAAGAAGAGAGACAGAGACAGAGCCGGAGAAGAAGATATTTAAGCAAAATATGATTTTGCTTTGGATAAGACTCGGAAGAGAATGTTCCGTCGTGTGGTGTGTGAACAAAGCCTCCTCCTCCTCCTCTACCCACAATTTTTTTTTGTCCTAGGCGGTTGTTTTCTCCACCCAAATATCTCTAATCTTTGGATTTTTTTTTTCCCAAATTCTTATAAGAGATATTTATTTATTGTTGTATATCACTTATGTTTTTCAGACAACAATTTCTTTTTAGTTTTAAAATAATTTTTTCGATTTAGTAGTTGTCACAAGAATCGTAAATGCTAAAAAGTAATAATTTACTGCTTGTTATGCTCAGGTGGGTGGGTTCTATGCACAAAACATTCCATATTGAAGAGAAAAAGAATTATGATTGTGCAACCAAGTATTGCTGCAAATGGTTGTTTCTCTTCTTGTTCTTTAGTTTCCTGAATGCAGATGACTCTATCTGTCTTACTCTCTCCCTGCTCACTCCCATCATCTCTCCTATCTCTTGCAACGTCTTCATTCTCCCATCCTCCATCCCAAATCTCCAACGTATCACTTGTTTCTCCCTTGTACCCAACGAGTCCAACACTTTGTCCAAGTCCTGCCTCATGAATTCCTTTATCAGTATATCTTCTGACGTTACTGCTTCTGGATCTGCTATCACTTCCTGCATATTTTTACATTACAAACCCATCTCATATTATTTACTATTTTTAGACAAACAACAAGTCTATGTTGTATGGTGTGTGTTGTGTCAGGTGGTACCAACCGAAGGTTTGAGGTTTTGATTCATTCCGATTTTCTGGTCTAGCGACCTCGGAGGTTTAGGAGAGAGTAGAACCGCCATGAGTCTCTTCATCGACAGCCCTGTTGCCTCTGCAATTTCTTCGTTCTTTGGGTGCTTACCGGTTTCACTGTACAGTTGCTTTCGTGCCTCTTTCACCCTATATGTTGCTTCCACCATGTGAAACTGCCAATCATCCCTTAAAATTTGAGGCATAATCCCAAACCTTTTGTTTAAACAAGTAAAAAAGAAAAACATTTGGGATAACTTACAGGCAATCTTATCATTCTGGACTGATCAGAGAGAGACTTCCGCACAGCTTGCTTGATCCACCAATGCGCGTAAGTCGAAAATTTAAAACCCTTTGTAGCATCAAACTTCTCTGCTCCCCTCACAAGCCCTCTGCACCCTTCCTGTGACCATTTCGAAAATATTTGAGCAAGGTGTTCAATATCTATCACTTTCATCACTACTGCTTACAGATGTGTTATTACAAAAAAAAATAAGGAGAGAAAAGCTCAAACCTGGACAAGATCTTGGAGGTTCATCCCAGCTCCTTGATAATTCTTTGCAATCGAAATAACGAGTCGAATGTTGCTTTTGATCATTTTGTCTTTGCATAGTGTGCCATGATGTATACGTTGCCTTAATGATTTCTGATCGACTCCAGCAGCAGAAGCCCACTGCGCAAAGGTTGGCTGACGTCCACTACGCTCTGTAAGCTCTGTTTGAAGTCTTTCTAACTTCAGAAGGTCCTAAACAAAGAAACCAAAGTGTGTGATCAAAACCACAATAAAGAAAGATAAGAAAAATTACAGAGAAGAAGAAATAACGTTCACAAGTAATGTTGATTCTTCCAAAGCTGAACATACGTTTCCCATTTTCTATCAACACTAAACAGTTGGTGAATGGCTACATAATAAGAACAAAAAAGGTGACAATTCAATTTAAGACAAGCATGTCAGGATAATTAGCTTTCACAGAACTTCAGATGATATATTGGCTAGAAAGCACAAAGAAGCGATCTTGGATTCTACCACTAACCACTAATTTCGTCATTCTCAAACATCTAAAGATTTTGTAGACATCATTTTCGCCTAGAATCTAGAGTCCTACGAAGGGTGAGTGTTTGTGATGTCTCAGACGCGATGTAGAAAAAGGGAGGTGGTTAGTTTAGAATTTGGAATATTGGTGACAAACCTGTATTCCTGCCGACAGCTCATGTTCTTCTCTGACAGTGAGAAGCTTGGAACTGCTTGTTGTCATTCTTAGATAACGCAAAGGATCATTATGATCAACTTCCTGCGCAACAAGACGTTTCTTTTTAGGGCTCGAACCAGTCTTCACAGACGGAATACCTGATGCAGTTTTCTCTAACCCTTTTGCCCTCCGAGCTTTCCTTTCAGTTTGACGTGTAGATCTCACAGCTAAACTCACTGAAGGTTGCTCCTCCAGAAGCTCAACTTCTTCTTGTTTTTCTGATTCTAAATCACCAATAGACTCTTTGTTAGAGGCAGATGCAGTGATTTTATCACTCACAATTCCATTGTCCGAAACCGCTAGATGCCCCAATATGCCAGCACGTTCCTTCTCAGTAAACTGGTCCCACTTGGAGCGTTTGTCGGCCGTTGACGAAGTTAATAGGTTCGTGTTGTTACTGTTCTTAAATAATGTTGCATCTTTGGCAACTTTGACAGCAGCTCTTGCAAGGGCGACTGCTTCAGCTGCTGCTGCTACAACTACTGCTTCATCGCTTGTGAGAAGTGTCTCAGAGGCTAAAGCTTCTAAATACTTCGCCTACAAATACAAGGAAGTTATCAAGTGGACTTCAAATTACAACAGCTACAGCTACCAAATACTAAGAATAATTTTTGTGTGTGGGAACAATAGTCACTACTCTGATACAAATAACTAAACCAACTAATCTTAGTCATTCACTATCAAGCCAATATTTGAACAACAATCTCATTGAAGATTTGGGAACCACTATTAGACCGTTGTGACATGGAAATATACGAAATATTACTAACCTCAGTGGAAGGACCATCGGGCCTTGTATAAGTCCACTGCCTGTCTGATATAAGGGAATCCGAATCAGTATCGAAAGAGGGTAGTCTAAGCTTTGCGACATCAAGCATAGAAGTTAATAACGCCGGTGAAGTGGATACTGCACATTGCGGTTGGAAGAAGACTGAACCCTTGTTGTGTTTAGCTGCACGTCCCAACAAAAGTGTGTCACATCACATCCAAAAAATTTGTGAACAATTGAGAAATAAGATGATTTCACATTGATTAGGATGACATAGTGCACATTCCTGAAAATGTGTTCCTTTTGAAATCTAAGATCAGAACAAGGGTTGAGATTCTATAACCCCACTCTATCAACTAGATAATGGAATTGGCTACTTCATAATCAAACAAGAAAGAGTTGTGTCTCCCTAGTATTAGCTTCTTCTGAGCTTAAGTCCCTAACAAAACATTCATCCATAAATTTGGATTTTTACTACTGCATTCTTCAAATTGATATGAATCCATTCATGAATTGTAAAAAATGAGAACAGAGCAAACTGCAAGGAAATTAACAATGGAAGGAAGTTACAGCTAAAGCATCAAATAATCACATCCAACGAATACAATAATCATACAAAAAAAGATGGATAGACCTATCTAAAATCCGAAATTGGATGAACAATACAAAATTGGAGAGGGAATGTGAATGAGATAGATAAGGAGAGAAGGAAATAATACTAACGGGCACAGAAAGAGGTTCGGAAGTGAATAGAGAAAGAATCAGGTGGGCACTTGAACTGAGGAAGAAGACAAGAAGACATGCTCGTTCTTAGCCTATATTCGAAAGCTAAGTCTGCTGACCATTGATGAAAGGCCGTTAAGAAGATTTGTAGAGAGAGAGAAAAAACTGGTGATGCGCGGATGATGAAGACGAAGAAGAGGATAAAGCTTCTATCTCAATCAAAGGATTCATTACTTCTAATTTTCCACTTCTTTTGGGCCTATTAACTTTGGCCCAATCCCAATCACACTATTACCATCTTTGCAAAGTCAACCCATATGTAAGAATAGAATAGTTTTTTTTTTTTGTCGGCTTGTTATGTAAACTATTTTATCTGCTGTTGTACATCTTAAAATGGCTGTGGCTGTTATTATTTCTTCTTTTGTGTCTTACACAGTTACACTTCAGGTTTCATAAATATACCAAATTTTACTAAAAAGTCTTCTTGTTCATAGATTCTCTGTTTCCCTAAATGGACTTTACCTTGTACTAATCCCTTCAAACAAAGACGGACCAAAAACACACTCCAAGTGAAAACTTCTAAATGTCTAATCTTCATCCTTGTTTCCTCCGGTTATAATGTTCATTAGTCTCTTGGTTGCACTGCCGATTGCGTGAGAAGTCTTTTCGGCTGCACCAGCCACAACAGGTTGTAGTGATATTTCTGGTAAATTTGCTCTCTCTTCAATCATTGCTGAATCACAAGATCAAGTTCATCATCAGATCATATTTTCCGCTTTTTTTTTACCAGTGTGAACTGTTGCCACCATGAACAGCAGCTTTTATTACAGATTATCCAAAAGCTTAGAAGAAGCTTACAGAGAGTTTGCTGCTGTGCAAGTGTTCCAATCTGTTTGATTCCAGCTTCAGCTGCTTGAACCGCTTTAGCTGATTTGTTTATCCCATCTGTTATATCTTGGCTGAAACCATTTGCATCGCATAATAATGATTTAGAAAAAGTTTCTTATTCCGGACAGATAACAAGGTGACTCGGAAGAACTAATTGTGAACTAATTGCTTTGAAACATGTAGCATTCACTTTTTTTAGAGTTGAGATGATCAAAAGCCAGAAAAGAAAAGAAAAGAAAAGAGCTTTAGAGATAACCTTAAATCGCTCAATTCAAGAGTAAGATCGCTTATTTCCATGCCAGAGAGCCTTACCGCTGCCAATGTACTAGGGAGTTCTTTGCGAGCTGTGTCAGCTAACTTTGCAAAGGAAGTTGCAGCTCTACCCATGGCCTGAAGGTGTGTAAGTAAATATAGGACATACTGAATAGATATCAATCCAAGAACAAAGAGACAGACATATTAAACTGAAAAATTCCACCAAGCTTTGTTGAATTCAGCCAAATCCAAAAATAGAAATGATCATATAGCTGAACCAAATCTAGGACACATATAAAGAAGAGTCAAGTGTGGAATTCAACAATTATAGTTCAATCTTTTATCTGTTAGTGACTGTACTCATGTGTTACTCATTAGCCTTTTATCCTTTCAGTTGGTGCTAACAGCAAGTGTGGAGTAGAAATTTCAAGCAGAGGACTACACTCATAACATAGATCATGTCATAGTTTCTCACTGAGTTTGAAAAGGTATATGTCAGATTGTTGATAGCATATTACAAATAATCAATTCTTTGTTCATCTGTTTTGACCATTTTTGTTGATTCATTGGTAATGACTTGAAACAGTTTTAAAATTAGTGATGCGGTTAGGATATAGCTGAAGCAAAAGAATTGAGACAAATGTGGAGACTTACCACAAGTGTAGGAATAGCTGTAATCACAAGACTTGTAAAAGCCACTGAAGTCTGTAACAGAGGACCATCAAAAGAGATCAAAAAGTCTAAACCTTTATCAATGAATCAACAAAAATGGTCAAAACAAAACACGAGCAAACTCCTTTTACCGTGCAAACGATGAAGGCCAAGAGAAGAAATGCCTGATCACTCAAACTCAGCTTTGCTAATGGATTGATTGAATGCAGAGAAATTGGACTGCCCACTTGCATCTTGAGATTGTTAAGGGAAGTACCTCCGAAGACACTAATCGATGCCCTAGACATTCCACCATTGGAATTCAACAATTCCTCAGAGCTCGACGGGTTTGAAATGCTGCATCTTGTTGGATGAGATACATAGAGAGAAGCTGGAATTTTAAGGGTAAATCGATTCAAGCTTGTTGGAGAAAGATCGAGAAATGGAGGCGAACGAATCAATGGAGCTGTAGAAATGAAGCAGAGAGATTTCATTTCTTTCGGAATTCAGAAAGCTGTACAGTCTTCTCTTCTCCAGGAGCCAAGTCCAGTTTTCTTTTATTCGGTTCAGGCCGGTGTATCTGCCGTAACTAAACCACCGAACCATCTATTTGATGTTGTGATGTGGTTTAGACATTAGAGTAGGGTTTACTGCAAACCGGGATTATACCGACTATCTTAATTCTTGTATCAATTGTGAATATTGCAGCTTCATCGTCTTCTTCTTAATACAAACAGTGATCTGTCACTAATGCATCATCATATCAGTCGTCAATTACCGACCAACGGAATAAAATCGGAAATTCATTTTAAGAGTATGTTAAAACAAAATTTCATTTCTTATAATTTCATGTTTAGTGACTGATGTGTTGCACAATTAGAATATACACTTTGATCCAGAATCAAGGTATTGCAGACAAAATGAGGTCAAGAATTCTTCAGATCAGATAGTGCATCCCTAGTGGTGGCCGAGATTACAGCATCCGAAGCATTTGGCAAGTAATAATATTTTCCTGTGAGGAAGAAGAACAATCAAAACACAATGTGATTATTTTCTGCTTTGAAATGACAAAAAAAAATATCTCAAAATCAATTGCAGAGACCCAACCTTGAGCAACTCTTGCGATCTCCTTTGCAAAACCAGTTGAAACAAACTTGTTCTCGGTATCAATCACTAGAAGAGACATCCCTGCCTTGTATATCTTCCCAGCAACTTCCAGAATCTCATCCTAAACAACACAACACCCGCATTTTTAATCACTGCATCTGCCTTCTTACATAATATCAGTGAAGAGCTTGTGTTGCTTTATGTTTTCCGTTAGAAGCTGTTTACCTTCAATTCTTTGGACGTGGGTCTAGGAGCATCTGGGGCAATAGACTCCGGATCAGTTGATCTTTTCAGTGTAATGTTGGCTCGACCATCGGTTATCGCAACAATCATTATGCGCCCGACATCACCACTCTTCTCTGCGTTAAGTCCTACTCTTACAGCCTGATATGAATATAGTTGTTACTGTTACGATTATGCTGACCCACAATTTAGTCGATACTAGCAGTTATCTTACTAACAACACCATAATATTTGACATACCGTTGTTAAACCATGGGCAAGAGGAGAACCACCACCACAAGGAAGTCTCTCAAGACGATTCCTTGCCATTGCTATTGATCTAGAAGGGGGCAAGAGCACTTCCGCAGCATCCCCTCGGAAAGGAATAATCGAAACCTAAACCAATTACTGGTGTATTGAGTCTCATCCGAAGGCCCAATGAATTCATCCAAACTAGCAACAAGCACGTTAACTATTCAAAAAAAGTAACCTTTACCTGATCCCTGCTAGTATAGCTCTCTGCCAGTAGTTTGAGTGCAGCACCTTTGGCGTTTTGCATACGATTCAATGCCATACTGCCACTTGCATCAACCACAAAGATAACCTGCCATACAACAATGGTAAACAGAAGCGTAATCAGATATTATCTATGTTTTCACTGAAGCTTGTGTCAAGGAAACTGTCAAATTTATCATGCCAAACATCTGTTTAAAGTATAAAGTGAGAATAATGTTGTATCAAGGAAACTGTTTATATACAATCTTTTAGAAGAATGTATGGACAAGGTTCAGTACCAGGGCTCCAGCTTTCCTTGCCATTCTTTTGGCCCTCATATCTGTCTTCTCAACAAAGACTTTCCTAGTTCCTGAGATATCCTTCTCTCTGCGCAATTTCTGGTATGGTGCAGCTGCTCTAAGGGTTGCATCCACAGCTAATCTTTTTACTGGACCCTATCAAAGTAAAATTTGTTAAGGACTATGCATGTTTGGGAGCCTGAGAATTTGTTAAGGGCAAACCTTTGGAAGCATTGGCTTTATGTAGCGTCCTCTATCTTCTGAGAATATGACATTCTTCGCCCTGCCAGCTTTCCCCCGACGTTTCTGGGCTTGTTGAGCAAAGAAGAGGAGTTTCTCATCCACCAGACCGCCCTCAGCGTCAAATATAAACTCTTCAGGTATTTGGTCCTGTTGCTGCTCATTTTCATTTTCTTCATTGCTTTCATCCTACATTGGTTAATGATTTCTACTTTAGAACCTTGAACGTGTGTTCAACGAGAGAATAATGTGTACTGCATCCACTGACCTCTTCTTCTTCTTCTTGTTCTTCTTCATTTTCTTCTTCTCCAGATTCGCTATTTTGTGGAGGAGGTGGAGGAGGTGGTGGTTGGTTTTGTTGTTCAGGTGGAGTCTCATCTAGTGATGAACGAGGAAGAATGACCAGCTCAACCTATTGAAAAAATGGACCACATTTGCTAATCAATAACTAGAGGATATCATAAATACTCCATCCAAATCATTATAGAGCGTCATTCTACATTGCTAATCAAAAATTTCTATTAAGATGTTCAATTATAGACAAAGACAATACAAGGAAAGTGAAAGTAAACGTAGGATGACTAATTCTATAAGTTTATGACTTGCTTGATCGTTCTGGGAAAGAAAACAAAAATGAATGAGCTAGAGAAGAGTACTTACGGCCTTTCTGAGGTCATCGATTGTGACTTTTTCTCGTCCTTCAATTGCAGCTAAACACTTCGCCACACGAGCTGCATACAATTCGGCGCGGTGTCCCTGTATCATAAATTTGTTATTTGGGAAAGGAGTATTAAACGATTCCAGGTAATCATCGACAAAAGATACGCCATGAGAAGTAACTACCAAGTAAACCAAACGCAGAAATATAACTATAGTGATATGATCATAACTTGGTGAAATATTACAATCAACAGCGCAACAAAAGCATTTGATGCCAGGCCCTTCTTTTTCCAGCGTTGTTTCTAAATCAAAACAACTCTATCTAGATGTATCTTTCTGCCTGTGGTGAGCCATTTCTTGAGCCCTATACTAGTTGAAGTCTATAATCGTGACATTATGTTGCATCATTGCATGCATCTTGTCCTTTCTTTTCGTGTTTATCCTTTTTCTTCCAGGAATATGTTACTAAGTGTATTTCTTCCATTAACAAAAAATTACTTCAGAATTTTTGCTCAATACCTGGACACCACCTCGGACAGCTTCCAAAACCAGATACTTCAATTGCTCTCTACTTATCTTGACATCTTTCAAATATTCTCTAGCCAATATAATCTAAAGTCAGAGAAAATGCACTGGATTATGATCGAGAAAAGTGGGATGAGAAGCATAGCATCCCATCAAATTTTTACTAATGAGGCCCTTTTTTTCTTAATTCATTTGAAGATACCTGCGTCTTTGCTGTTTCTGTCTCTTCATTTACCATTCTAAAAACCTCATTACAGCGTTCCTGAAACTGTGTGGCAATTCCAACTGCTGCGACACGATCTTCAAAACTCATAGGTAGGTCTGCACTGCAAAGGTTAACATCGTGATGTAAAAAGAGAAAGAAATGGGAATTACCCAAAAGAAACAGGCAATATTTATCACACTTGATTTATAAACTCCAGTAGTACCTTAAATTAATGGCAACACGGTCTAGCAAGTGCTCTCGAACAGCACCTTCTTCAGGGTTATAGGTTGCAATTAAAAGTGGTTTGCACGGGTGCCTAAAGCTGATTCCTTCTCTTTCAACTATATTAACACCATCCGTCAATACATTGAGAAGCAAATTACTAATTCCCTCATCTAAGAGATTTATTTCATCAACATACAACACTCCTCTATGGGCTTCAGCCAAAAGACCAGGTTGGAAAACAGTTGTCCCCCTTTTCACAGACTCCTCAACATCAACAGACCCAATGAGTCTGTCTTCTGTAACTCCTAGTGGAATCTGTGTGACATAAACGACAGGAAAACCTAAGTAAAAAGAAAAACAATTTCAGAAAAATTGTAATGCCTCCTAAAACTAAATGTACCTGAATGAAAGGAGATTTGACAATCTCAGTCTTAATGGTATTGTCAGCATTGTACTCTATGCGCTCATCTAAGTCATCTTCCCACCTACATATATCACAAAAGGTACAAGCCAACAGTGTAAGAATTAAAAGAAGAAGAAAAGCAATTTCTTTCTCAGATTGTAAGAATCTTACTCATCTGGACAAGCTGGGTCAGCATTTGATATTGAGCCTACAACAACTTCAATAGGAGGGAGGATTTCATGAAGCCCTCGCGCCATGACTGTTTTTGCAGTGCCTCTACGACCTGAAATGGCAATCCCTCCGATTTCACGATCAACCGCGCCAAGTAAAAGAGCAGTTTTTATGCCTTCCTACAAACAACATTTAGTTAAAGCAAACAAATTACATCCTCTGTGAGGCTTTCGGCATCTAACAAGTTGAACAAACAAATGTAAAAGTCCCATAACACACAGTTCACTGATGAAAAACTGAAGCTTTTTCCTATACCCAACTCCAACTAAATCAAATTGAGTAGAATTATGCAACCTGCAGAATCAAATTGCAAATTCTCTGACCTGGCCAACAACTGCGGCCAAAGGGAAAAACTGTCGGCCATAGGAGGTGGTATCCGTCTCCGTATCCGTATCTGATGTGGAGGCAGGGACACCGTTAGGGGATTCGACGGTAGCATTCGCGGAGGCACGTACAGTGAAGCGGCACGAGGCAATTCTGTTTCGTTTGGGGAGGGAGAGAAACAGAGGCTTAGGTAAGAGATCAGGGAGGAGATTGCAGCGAAAGAGTCTGCAGGTTGAAACTGGAGATGATGACGCGACCGGAGTCATCGCCATTTTCAAAGATAGGAGAAGAAGAAGAAGAAGAAGAAGAAGTTAAGAGATAGTATTTTCTACTGTATCAAACCTTATCAGCTTACTTTTGCTTCTCTATCTTTTGTCTCGTCATCCTTTCCTGATTGCAGCACTATCCACATTAAGATTTCAATAAAATGTCTCAAAATTTATTAGTATGAATTTCTAATATGATATTTATTGTTTTATAAATTTATTAATTAACCTAGAAAAATAATTAAAGAAGTTTTTCTTATTAATTGGAGAGTTACGTTTTTATTCAATTTATATCTTTTAGGAACAAATAGATAGCGAAGGATTAAATTTTGCATAATAAATCATGAAATCTCAAGGTTTAATTAAGTCAAGAGTATGGGAAATGCGAATTCAATCGCTTGGATGTAGTAAACAAGTGGTAACTAATATAGACCACAAACATTATTAGCTTTGACTATAAAATTGATCCTCAAGGTGAAAAGTAGGCTAACTCCTATAAATCTCCAAGGCAACATCCTTAATTTTGAGAGTCATTCATAAGAAGAATTGTGTTCATAACTTTTTTTACTTGATCAGAAAATAAACTATGCAATAAGTAATAACTAGGTTTTCAAAAGGCATAATCATCTGTACTTCTTTGTATATGAAAAATAAATATGCAAATGCAACTAAAGGTTTTGAATCATCTTTTTTGTTTAATTAAGACTTTTTAATGTAAACCAAATTAAACACGATATATATTCAAAATGAAAACAGAATTATCAACGCTGCTGTTTCTCCTGACTTAATTCTTGACTCGTCTCCAAGCAAATTAAAGCGTCCAAATGAGAGATTTAATAATAATCAAAGATAAGTAATATCATCAATGACGAAATAGTCAACATAAAATAAAGTTTATTGTGATCTAGTCGATGTCTACTGTACTTTCTCAATGGTTATACTATTATTGGTCCCAGGCTCCTCTTGTAGCGTATGCGAGGACTAATAGGCTGCTCTCATGGCTCATTTTAGAATTGTAAGTACGTTTCGCTTAAGTCTCCTTCTCCATATGGCTCTTCGGAAGTACTAGTAGATCACATGCTCTACAAAGTTTTATACCGTCTCCTTCAAGACGTATGCTAAGCATGCTTGTGCGAGTGTGCATCTCCCACACGTCTCTCGATCGTGGTAGTTATCTATGTCCCTAGTATATGTGTTGTCAAACTTTTATTGATCTACGCTTGCCATCATCTCATGCATGCATGTGTCTCACATTTATTATGATCGTCAAATTTAACCACGAATATGGAGCAAACAAGAGACGGATATGGTCCTTGTAAAGATTGGCAATCATAGTCAATTCCATGAACCTGGTCCTCAATAGCTTATCATATCTTCTTGTTAGCCTCTTATACGCTACCAAAATGATAGCTGAAGGCAAAATTGATCTCTCCAAACTGGTAATTATATATTGTGATGTTCTTGTTGGGAAGTGTATCTACCTACTCTCCTAAACATTTGGATTGGCTATATTGTTTCGATTTGAAAAAAATAACACGTTGCTTTTGTATAATAACATTATTTGTATAGATTACTTGGTACGTAAAATTTTGAAGAAGTTAATTTAAATTATGTTTTCGGTGGAATAAATATATAAATCCGAAGGCTGACTTTACACGTTCGACAAAGTTTTATGGTTAAACTAAAAAAATGAGAAAAAGCTAGAGTTAGGTTTAGTTTAAATGTAGTTTTCGTTAGTCTTAATAAATACAAGTAAGATAGAGATTGATGCACATGTACCTTGTTGTCTCTGCCCACTTATTATTACACAGCGTCGGTGCCAGTATTGACAACAAGCTTGCTCACACATTCGGATATGTGTCTTTTTCTCTCCAATTACAAATTTGATTGGTTCGATTTTTCAAAAAAAAATTTCCAAGTCCAAAGGAAATTTCCACGGAAGCGCAAATCAAGTTTTGCGTGCTAAATGAAATTCAAAGAAAATTTGTAGTCCATATGAATAAAAATTGAATAAATTTGCCTAATTAGGTTAACCAATCTTGTAACAAGAAAAGGGCAAAATGGGAAATATAGAAAATGAAATAAAAATGTGTCGTTGTTGTTTTGAAACTATGGAGAAGAAGAGGAGAGGCAATTATATAAAAACCGACTCTCATATCCACATATATCTCTCTCTCACCCACCTTATAGAATTTTCTCGCCCTATTTTTCTCTCAACACCAAAAATTTGTATTTTTTTTTTACTATTGTTTACCCCAAAAAGTATTGAGAATCGCAAAAAAACTGAATTGTAAAAAATATTTGAGAAAGAGAAATACAAAAAAAAACAAAAAAAAAGTTTTAAAGAAAAGGCGAAGGAGAGATCGTGAGAGACAGAGAGGCTGCCGAAGAAAGGAGAATTTAGGGTTTGGAGACTTTTGTTGAAATTTGGCGTTACGTTTTTTTTGTATTTCCTCAACAAATTTCTCATCTGCTCTCTTCATATTGGTAAGATCTCTCTCTCTTTCATTTTTTTGTTTTTTTTGGGTTCTTCTTCTCTTTGTGTAATTTCTGAATCTCTTCGTCGCTGGTTCGGATTCTTCATCTGATTGATGTTTGATTGAAGAATGATGTTTGAATTACATTTTTTCTAATACAAGTTTTTGTTTTTCTTTTGCGTTTCTACGATCTGGTTTTACCGGCTTTAGCTTTTTCTCGCTTCTGTTCTTTGTTGTTTTGTATTTCAGATCTGGTGTTTTTTTTCTTACCTGCATCAAATTGGTTTCTACCAAAACTTCGGAAACCTCTTTTGGCAAATGTTGAATCTTTGAATACAATGACGATTTACATAATAGTCTCAGTGGCCGAACTGGATTATCTTACAATTTACGCAATAACAAAAAGTTTTTTTTTTTTTTTTTTTTTTTT
>Ga0041059_1000492_pt1 | contig 29852 bp, 28 predicted proteins | sample AraColnosormetaG_FD_56232 | JGI IMG/M metagenome (GOLD analysis project Ga0041059, IMG submission 56232) | Arabidopsis roots microbial communities from North Carolina, USA - Col MF nosort | ecosystem: Host-associated > Plants > Roots > Unclassified | place: USA: North Carolina | collected... | reverse complement strand
AATGACCGGTTCAATTGGAAATGTATGTTTAAGGATGAATCCGAAAGTACATGTTGTAATTTAAAGAATTATCAAAGTTTATGGTAGAAATTTAAGAGCCAAAAAGTGTGGGGGAAAAAGCTGAGAATGCAATTAGTTTATGGGTATAAAATCAGCTAACCCATTATTTTTTTTTAAGTAAACTCTATTATATTTTCATTTTTCTTCTTAAGTTTAATATTTTATAACAATTTGCGATATTTTTCTTAGGCTGATGTCAGTCAAGTTTTCGATACTAATTACGGTGTCGTTTCGTGAATCTATTAGTTCACTCTCTGAAAAGTTTGCTTATGTTAACAAAGATCTAAACCGGAGTGAGTGAGCAAACTTTTTCGTTTGATGGCATTACGTTAATACGGTACAGACGTAAGCGATTTTCGTCACAATGATCGACGATGTTAGAAAAGTGATTGATATATGGACTTTTTTTTTTAACACCTTAATTGATATATGGATTTTTTTTTTCACTTCTTACTGTTACATATACACATTATAAAATAGTTTTAGAGATGGGTTCAGAGACCATTTTCTTGGTTATTCTTTTTAGACAACCTCCATTAGTGAATTGTTGGGTGTCTTTCAAAAAAAAAAAAAATTATGACTTAAAACACGCATCTTCAGTTACATGTCTTCCTATAAATATTTTTTATGTTTTCTTCAAGACACCGAGTATGATTGATTGGTTGGGGTGTAGGAAATTTATAAAGACACTAAAAAACTACAATCATGTTGTACTTTTCTTATTTTTTCTCACAGCCTAAAAAATATAATTTTTAACTATTTTGGCTATAAGTACAAGTTTTTCTATAAGTACATTATTTTTAAAATATATATTAAATTGATATTTGTGAATAATATAATATAACATAAATACAATTTACTAATAATAATTCTTTTTTAAAAATACATACGACCAAAACCTTATTTCTACAACCAAATCATCCATTTCATTCTCTTTCTGAATTCATATTGCTTTCTTCTTCTGGATTTTGGTACTTCTCTTTCAACCCTCAGATTCACTTTCTTTTTTTCTTCCACAATTGCGGAACAACCGCATTCTTATTAACGATTTATCCATCGTATCATCAGTTCACATACGGAATACATTCATGTATCATGGAGAAACTAGCTTCCTTATCTCAAGACTCGTCATGGGGTAATAATAATCTGAAGCTCTTTAAGTCTCACTAAAAGACCTTCAAAGGTTTAATTAAAGTTTTTGTTTGATCTTTGTTCATACTCAGTATTAGTCCAAGTGCTTTGCAGTTACAGCACATTACCACTCACTATATAGTGAGCGAGGCTCATCGGATAGAGATGCAACCTACGACTCCTTTATCTTACAATGTCCCAGTCATGGAAAGTGAAAACTCTTAATTAAGTTGCAATTTGGGTCGTCATTCAATAAGATCCTCTATGCCACATTAAGAGCTCTCATCAGAGGATTGTGTGCATCTATGACATTGACGCCAGCGTTTCCTTTCTACTTACTAGATTAAAACCATTGATTCAATTCCAAAAACCAAATAGAAATTAGGAAAAAGTAATAATTAGACCAACCATTCAACAGCAACTGAGAAAAAAAAAAAAATAGAACATTCAGTACATGTAGTTAAAACTAAATAATAACCACTAAAAATCTAATAAGCCAATTTCTCCAATATGCAGTTTCTTTCTTCTTCTTTATTTGTTGTCCCCATGAAAATAAAAGAAGAGAAGGAAACCAAAACTAAAAGATATTATCATCATTCATCAATGAACAACAACTTGTTGATCATCGATGAGCATCACTGAGCTGTGATGATGAACCATGTGCCACCTTCCATTGTGGAACTCGAACACATTGGTTATTAGGAATGGACCACCATCCACGTTCAGGTATGCCTTCATGGTGACCCAAGCCATGTCTGTTAGTATCCGAGTGCGAACCGTGTGGACCTGAAAGTCAAACCCTTGTTCCCAATTGAAACAAAGTTGCCAGCTTTGTATCACTTCATTGTACCTGCAATTCAAGAAGGGAAAACATAGATGATTCATACCGATTTCTTTTAATGAAATCCACAAAGATGTATTTAGCCTATTTGAAGATGGCCAAATCTAGAACAAAGATGCATAAGAATAAAACTGTGTGGAGTAGACTCAAACAATGGAAGGTGCTGAAAGAATCCAAATTCTATCAGAGCTGCTGTGGATATACTACTGTTAACTCTGTTATCTTATTGCTATAACTTTTTTGCTTAAACGTTTTTACTAAATCATACAATACTCTTAACATCTTGTATCACGAGGAACTGCACAAGAGCATTGTTCCGCTAGTATACTCAAACTCAGATACCATCTCATAGCTAAGACCATAGAAACATACCCAAAACCGTTAAAGAACATGCTAGGTACACATTAGAATGACAAAAGGGGGTGAAATGTGGAGTTGTTACCCGGAGAAGAGTTCGCCAGAGGCATGGATACACTTGACATAGTCCGAGTTCAACCACAACCGAGCCATCGCTTGAAGCGCTCTGTCTCTAATGATGGTGAAGAATTCCGTATTCACACTAATAATCGCTCTAGTAGTTGCATAGTACTCTTTCCACCCATTGACTGGTGTTATACCATCTTGCTCCAGAGTAAAATCCTAACACATGAGAAAAAAGTAAGAGAAGCATTAAACAAAATAGCACCATTCACGAAAACACACACTAATCCAGAAACTGCTAAGAATACACATCTTTTAACCTAGAATCATTTCTGAATTTCCAATACACAAAGCTAATACAAATGAGTGATTAGTGAATCTAATTACCTTGTGATAAAGAGCTTTCCAAGCATTATCATCATTAGCAGCTTTCCTCATCAAGGAATTAGTCATGGATAAGCGACAGAGACTGGGATAATCCAAGTAACTAAGCGCGTGTGTCGTAATTTCCGGAACCAACTGCTCCATCATCGAAACTCCAGGCTTATCATCCGCCACCGTGGAAGTTGTAACCGTCGTTCTCTCTCCGCCACCCATAGGAGGCGTACCACCGTTAGCCAGCGGCGTCGACGGCATAGGTTTGTTGTCCAGTTTTCTCGTCCGAGGAACAGATCGAGAGAGGAAGAAAACGATTGCGATTGGTACTGCGATTATGAAGAACAATAAGGACTGATTACGCGGCGAGAAGGAGAAGAAGTTAGAAGAGACATAAAAAAAACTTTGTAAACATGAATCAGAAGAACAGAAAAAACCTACAGAAGAAGGAGCTTGAAAGGTGACGTACTTAGGGTTTAATGGTGGTTTCCTTCTTCTGCAGAAACCCTACAAATTGAATCGGGAAATAAATTTGGCGAGACGCAGAAGAGAGAGAGATTCAGAAGCTCTTTTGTCTCCAACTCCGTAACTGACCATCGCAAATGTTTATCAAAATGTGTCACTGTAGGAAATAGCCTCAAGTTTCAAGGGTATTATAGTCATTGCACATGTATGTTTATCCAAGTGCGTCAGAGTCACTATAGAAAACAGATCCGTCGTCGTTTAACAATTTTCAAAAATATAAAGAAATGCGTCAGGTTAGGCCCAATAGGCATTTTAAGAATTTCATTGCTTTGAGCCTTTGACCCAAACAAACTATCATCATCTTCTTTTACATTTAGCTTTTAAGTTTACTAGTTCAGTTTAATAATCACAGTGACGAAAAAGTATGTAACTAATAATAAATATATCATTTTCATCTCTAAATATTTTTTCAAAAACCTGTCAGCGACCAAGTAAATCTCAGTTTCAGACACAGTTTAGGTCTATCTGGTTCGGGGTACAACAAGAATTGCTTCTCTCGCCCTAAGAGAAGAAGACTCAGTTTCCAAAACCCGTGGAGAAGACAAAAGAGAGATACTAGTTAAAATCTATTTACGTTTTTGTACTGAACTACTTGTTACTTCATCTTCTTATTTACGCCATCTGATTTTCTCACTTGCACTTATCCTTGTGGTGAGCTCCAGAGGAAGCGGTTTCGACGTATTGCTCGGCAAGTTTCTTGATCTTGTCTCCTTCTTTGATCAAGAAGTTAGCACTCTTGGCTTTGCTATGATACTTCATCACTTTTTCTGTGGTTTTAGTCACTGCCCATCTGTATTGTTCCACGTTTATCACTCCGCTCTTGCACAGTGGTCTAATATGTTCTTTGATGTATGCTTCCACCTGACGAAAACAATAAAACCATTGAAGAGTGAAGACAAAGGGAATGAGAATTTTGACATGACAGAGACTTTTACAGTTTTTAGTACCTTCTTGGTGATGGAGTTACCAAAGCCATCAGCTTTGCCTTTTTCCTCTTTAGACGGCTTTTCGCTTGGTTTGCACTTTTGAATGCTTCTGGGAAGTTTTTTCTCTTGAATGCAAGTGATTTCAAAGTTTGAAGCGATGAACTCTCTCTGTGTGTTGCTCTCGCACTCTGAATCAGGGGCTTTAGCTTTAACACCATTCTCAGCAAATCCTTCGATGAGAGGTCTTTCAACTAGTTTCTCTGTACCAGGTCCGTATAGTTCTTCACATTCAGCTACAGAAAGGATCTCACCTCCCCCTTCTCCTTCTCCTTCTCCTTCTCCTTCTCCTTCTCCTTCTCCCTCAGCCTCAGGTACAAGCTCCATAGGAACAAAGCTCTTTCCATCTTCTTTTCCATTTGTGGTCTCGTTCAGGTTTTCAGTTGTTGTCTCTTCATCCTCTACGACTTCGGATGGATTCAAAGACTTTCCAGGTTGAACAGTGGATAAAACTACCTTCACCTTAGTCAAGCTTTCATCCGGCTGCATTACTGAAGCTTTTTTAGCCATTGTAGCACCGAAATAGTCTTCTTCATCCAATTCATATTCAAAATCCCCAAAGATGTCTGTATCAGGAACAGAATCCATGTCAAATACATTATATGGGCCTGTCTCCCTGGTCTTGTCCAAGGAACTGTCTCCTTTCTCTGGAAGAACTTCTACTGAACGGGTCGGGCTGTTTGGTGGTGAATCAGCAAGACCTGCTGCTCTGAGCGCTTCAAGGACGGCTGGATTATCTGAATCTTTACTACTTATACGTTCTGACTCACTATCAGCCATTGGTGATGACGAATTTGGTTCTACAGCATTATCCATCGTTTTGCTCTCTGAATGATGCAGTATTTCTTGTGAGCATAGATTCAGATACACAACTTTGCTACTTGATTTGTCAGCAATCGCCTTCTCGATATTTATAGCATCAGCAACGGCTAGTTCTGTCGCTGCACTTCTTCGAATAGTCAGAAGGTTTTCTTTCTTTAATAAATGTTCTGTCAGGCGATATAATTGTGTCTGCAGAAACAGCAATTTGCTTAGGAACAAAAACAAGTAAAGCTATTGCACAAGTTGTGATGTTAATAATGTTTTTGCAGGAAAATCAATAACAGATTAGCCTCAATTTTCTGTATTATCAGTTTAACGTATGTAAATGTAATAAAAGCACGGCTTGGGGATTTCTACCTAAAGGAGTTAATTCTACGTAATAGTCTTTCTCTTGATTATCAGCTATCCACGTACCTGCCTAACTGCCACAGGAACTTTATTATGGCGACTAGTTGCAAGGCTTGGTCTCATATCAGCTGGAAGTTGAGCCTGATAGAAATGGTAGAAACAAACGAATGACATCTCAAAAAACCAGAATTTTTAAAAGAAACAAAGTAAGTGATGAGAATTACACACCAACAATGGATAATTCCCTTTAAGCTCGGGAGAGCCTTCTTTGTCTTGGGTTGAGTTGTTGCCAGCTAAAGCTTTCTTTCTTGCAAGAACCTGCAATGCCCATTTCCTTTTGTCTTTCTTGAGATCGTCAGGATTTTCAACCATTTCCTTAGAGTTACTTGATGTAAGATTGGGTTGCCCATCCGACTGTTTGTTTCCTGAGTTCAGTTTTGATCCAGCAGCTTTTACACTGCTCCCCTTGGCAGCACTAATTTTTGGTAAGGTCTTGCTGGCTTCTGTGGGTTTTCCATTGTTTTGTGAGTTTCCCATTTCTTTCGGTGCCAAAAGAGGCTTGAGATTATCATTTCTTGGGAACACGGAGGTATCTGCCAAATACAATCTGGAGAGGATAGGATTTGAGGCCTGTGGGGTTTCAGATGAAAAGTTTGTTTTGGTGTCAGCTGGTTTATTCTTCAAGAGGCTAAGCACAGACTTCAGAGTTTCAATTTTTTCAGGCTTTCTACCTTGTATGCACCGATGCTTCCAAAACTCAACTTCACAGTCCCGGTGCCATGCACTTTTTCGCTTCCCATTTAAATCTGCATAAATTTTCTTCGTCAGATTCTCTCTGACTTTTCCTTTCTGCAGCATCAACTTCTTTGCCTTCACAGCCAGAGCAGAACTTCTTCTAGGTGCTTCACCAGTTTTAGGTCCTGCCACAGCAGCTCTAAAGGCAGCCAAAAGTTTTGGATCGAATTGGTTTTCTCTGATGTCCTCCATCGATTTGTTACGAACGGCTTCTCTTATTTCTTTCCTTAGTTTCTCAACCAGAACCATTGACTCTTTCTCGTCCTCCGGTGTCCTCTTGATCTTCTTTACCCTCAAACCAGCAGCATTCTCTGCTTCTGAAGACTTATCAGTAGGATTTGAACGCATGAGATTTTTTCTACGGCCAGTTCCTTTGACAATGCTGAATATATCAACAGTTGTATTGTTTGAAGGGGATCTGCTCTCGTGGTGAACGGTAGTTAATTCTTCCTCTTCCTCCAGTTTTAGTTCATTGAGAGATTCGTAAATCTCAGGTTTAGTTTCTGAGTTGCCATCATCCCCACTGGTAAAGAAATGCCACGAGGAAACAACAACACATTCAAAAATTCGACACAAAGCATAGTATAGAGGGAAAGATGGTACCACGAAGAACAGATTTCATCTTTGAAACTGACCTGCAATCTGAATGCTTTCTCTTTAAGCTGATGACACTGGCAACATCTGAATTGGAAATGGCTGCAGTGGAAAGATCTGGTAAACGCATTACAGTTGCAGATAATGATCAAATTACATTTAGCCATAAAGAGGAAGAAATGAAGGAAGCAGAAGATAAACAGGCGAACAAAGGGCAGTATGTTACTTACTTTTTTTATCATCTATCGACAGACAATCCTTCTCTACAACAGGGTCTACATTTAACAGAAATAAGGACAAGGCATATTGAGAATCTTTACGTGTTAAGAAATTACCACCAAATTAACTCTAAGTCAATCAATATACCTGCTCTATTCTCTATGTCTGCAGCAAAAAATGGTTGATCTGAATCAGAAGATAGTCTTGATGATATATCATGTGGTAAGGACTGGTTGAGTTCCGATTTGACTGCGACCTGCTCTGTATTTTCCTCCCTACAAAGAATTTTAAGATGCGAACTATCTGGGTCTCCATCCATTTTAGCTTGAACTGGCAATGGGTTGGTATCACTTGGTCCCATATGAGACTCGTCTCCTTTGACTATTGATACAACAAGAGCTGTCTCGCCGTCATCAGCAACTGTAACTGAAAAGTTTCCAGAGTAAACAGCCTCTACTGAGCATCCGCTATTTGTCTTCTCAGAAATATCCAGGGACTTTCTTGTCTCCATTAGTGAGGTATCAGGTTGTGTCTCCATTGGCGAGGTATCGGGTTCATGTGGTTTTTCATTAGAGAGACATCTGTGGACACAAAACCAAGGAGGGAAACTATGACAAGATGGCTAAATAAGATAGAGAAAGGAAGAATAATATGTATAGGCATTAGGTTTCACTTAGAATTGGTACAAAGTGTCTTTACTAGATAAAGATTAAAATAATTTTATGGAAACTCTAATATAAAAATATTTTTGCCTAATAGGCTAATAATTAAAGAAACAATATAATGAAACAACGGTGCTGAAGTTGATCAAACCATGGATTAAGCAATCATAGGTAGTCAATACGCCAACGAAACCTACCTCGGACATACCCATGTATCCTCAGATGCATTTTCCACGTCAAAACCCACACAAATAGCATGATACCTGTTAGCACAGTTGAAAGCAACAGTCAGAAGCTAATTTGAAAGAATGCTGTAATGATGAACAATCTAAAACAATACGAAGTACACAAAAGCAAGTACATATAAAAGATTGAAAAGGCTAGTATCTTTGCCATTTACATTTCATATTACAAAATTCCTTCATGTGATAGACTGATAGTGATAGCATTTAGAAACCGGTAGCACAACTAAGCTTTAGACACAAAATCCATCTAAAAGCATGGTAGACACAAACATTATGGCACTGTAACAACAAGGCAAGCTCCAGAAGTTCACCAGCAATGAATTAGTGATAGAAAAAAGAGGTAAAAACAACAATCACGACAATGTACAAAAAAAAAAACCATAGATAAAGTCAACAGGTAATAATAGTTACCACATATCACACGAATCACAAGCAATTGATGTATCAAGGTTTGAATCCCCTTCAATGTAACTGAAAGTGTTACGAATCTTGCAAAGATCTCCATCTAAACAGACAACTGCCTACAAAATGATTAGGAAAGCTTAATGTACTTTGTAGTAACTAGGAAAACCCATATATGATATACTTACATTTTCATCAATATAGTGTGTATCGTCAATATAGTGTGACGGAGAAGAGACGACATCAGTCTCCTCCTCAATGCAGCAATCTTCATCTCTGCATGTATTGCTTAGTTTAACGTCAGCAGATCACAACAGTTTTTAGCAAATACAGAAACATATGGTACACATGACATCTATCACATTTTAAATCACTTGATTATACTATGCCACTTAATATAAATTTATCATTATAGGCCACAAATAATTGAGGACAAAGAGACCGCTCAGATAGTTCAGGCAAGCAAACTTTATCACAACAACAAACACAAGGAAAAAAATAGTACCCTGATACCAAATCCTCATCGACCTTGCTGCTTTCACCTGAATCAAACACCTTCATAATCAAAACAAAAACTCATTATTCCTAAACTCAAAAGTTCTACTTACAAAAATCATGACAAATGTTCAGATAAAACAAAACAAAAAACAAATATGAGACATCTTACAGGGACACATGTAATCAACTGAAACTCTCTCTGACATAGAGGGCAGAGGTTCATAATCGTAGACCAATTATCAATGCATTCAAAGCAGAACCTGAAATTTAACAGACATAGACACAAATTACCAGACTGCTCCTTAACAAACACCCATAGCAACTTTGCAATATTTAAAGACAATGAAAAGCGAAAACAAGCTTTTACCAGTGCTGACAGCAATCAAGAACGCCTCTATCAATAATTATATCCATGCAAATTCCACATCTTTCCCCTTCAATTTCAGTCATACCCTGTTCAAAGAAATTAAAATCAACACTGAGAAGCAATAATGCACAAACACAGTTTATTAAAATCTCATCCTTGAGATTAAAAACCACATATGTTCCAGGAAACGTGACACAAACTAAATGAAATGGTTGACATAGCAACTTATGTTCATGATTCTAACTATAAAGCTACATAAACAACCATTTTCACCGGAAATTACAAGTTTTAAAGCTCCAGGCTCGAAATGAAAAAGGTAAACCCATGATTAGTTCAACCAAAAGAAAAATAGCCCAGAAAGTACAATTTTACACTAACATTATGTTCAACTTCAACAGCTTCATCTTCAACCAAGTTACTAGCGTCAAAATCGAGCTCCATTTCCTTCGTCACAAAGATGATCAGAGATGAAATCGATTTCCTGTAACAAGAACGACGCGTGAGAACAAAAAATCGAGGCGAAATTTTTGTAAACCCAAAGCCTACCTACCTCGGATCAAAAACCTACGAAGAAGCTGAGAGAAAAAAATCTCAGAACCCTTGATGAAATTGAAAAAAAAGGCGAAGCAGCTTCCAAGGGCAAAATTGGAAAAATTACGAGAGGGTGGAGATGACGTCACCTCTTTAGGCCAAGATTTTTGTTTTAGAAACTTTGATGAGAAAAGAATTGAAATTATGTCTTCGTCTCCCTGAAGATGAAATTTTCCATTTATAAACCACACGTGCTTTTTATGGGTCGAATCTCTTAACTTTCTGTTTCATGTGGGCCATTTACGTAAATACATTGAGCCCAACTTTGTAAAACATTTATCCTTTTTCTTCTCTAACCCCGTACTTTCTTTCTTTAGCATAAAAGACCTATAGTTTTCCTTTATGTACCATGGACCAAACATCAAAATTGCAAAGTTCATTTACAATTTACTATGTTTTTTATGTACATTTTTATCCTCTCAGCTGATTTAAGAATGAAGCATAGTTTCTAGGTTAGTAGGGTAACACATGTCCACGTGGCGACCATTCCATACATTGTCGGCTAGAATGGCGTTAACGGCGTCTGTAGGATGAAACTGGTCCCACCAGAGGTGACCGGAGGCGTCAGAGCAAGCCATCTCCGGCGAGATGCATGGAAGCCATCCTTTGTACCTCCCTAGCCCACAACACGCATCTGTCGTCTCATTAAAACCTGTCCACACCACAATACACACACAACTAAGATTCAACAAGACTCTTGACAAGTTACTTTCACACTTGAAGATGATCAGAAAACTCTATATATCACTCTCAGAAGACTATGTTTGAGTTCCAAGATACTGCTATGGGATTATAATGCTATGTTGTTACTTGTTACCAGTCACAGTCTTTTTGTGAATTGAGAATTGACATAGAAGTGGTGCTTACCGTAGTGTTGGTGGTTCCTGAGAATGTCCATAGCGCTTTGGAACACGTCACAGTAGATAATGGATGCCCCTGGAAGCTCACGGTTGAGTTTATCTACAGTGTATCTCATGACAAAGTTGGATTCCATGATCATGCTGTTCACTTCTTCTGCACATTCTCCGTTCTGGCTTCTGTATTTCCACATGTAGTATGGTGCACAGCCAATAGGTGGCAGTCCCATCACCACCATCCTCCTCACCTTGACATTGTACAAGGTCTGTGAAACAAACATAATACTTCTCTTATTAGGCCATCAATATGCAGCTAAATGAAGAGGCAACTACTATAACTCAATCATGTTTAGGCTATCAATATGCAGCTTAATGAGCTTTATGCTCTCTACAACTATACAAACCAGAGATCCAAAACAGAAAAAAGGGTTGTGATTTGATCTTCATAAAGGCAACGTTTTGTGTACTAATCAAGATGTCTCACTTATACTAACTATACTAACTCAGAATCATACTTGTCTGTCCCCTATAAACTCTTTACCAAGAGAAAACGTATAAAGATTGATTAGAGGTCTAACCTTGAGCTCCTGTCTCATATTAGAAGCCAAGAACTGATTAAAATTCCATGGAGTATAGAGATTCTGCACATTGGAGATGTTTCTGATGTAGAAATGTATGTAATCATTCACTCCAATCGATATGTAGAAAACCGAGTTTGACACTAAACGTTCCGAAGCTTTCTCCCCAATACTCAGTATCATCTGCTGAAACGTATCAACAAACTGCTCAACTTGCATCGCAAATGAAACCCGCTGGCCCTGCAACAACAAAAATTCCCCCACAGGATTGAAAAAGCTGAAAGATGGTATACAGAAAATGAACTCAAAAGACTCTGAAAAACTGAGTATTACCAATTCAGATCCACTTGATAAGATGATTCCAGCACCAGCTGATGCATAGTTTACTCCTTGAAACATGTCTTCAACAGTCCCAGTTTGTCCAAGATAGCTAGGAACGAATGGTAAGCCTAAACGATCAGCTGTTCACAAGATTTTCAATGGACAACAAAAAACGAATGATTCAACATTTCCTCAATGAATTTGTTCCTCTCAATTGTATAAAGAATCGAACACAAGAAGTCAACATTTTCGCTTACACTTCTAAGAATCAACTGGGACTATAATCAATATCCAGAAACTGGGGAAGAATTGTAACCTAGATAATCAACTGGGATTCTTCCATTGCAAAACCTTCCCGTTGGTTGATGCGTATCGAAATCGCGACCGTAGGGAAGCCGATCTGCTCTCGCTAAGGTTCCAAGAAAGTTATTGGTTCCGCTATCGACTGAGGAATCTCCGAAAACGAACAACGCCGGTACAAATGGCAAAGACGGCTTCACCGTCGGAGATTGTGCTCTGCGCGACGGCGATGGAGGTAAAAACGGCGGAATCGAAGGCTGAAACGTAGAAATCGAAGGATAAATCGGCGAGATTCTTGTAGTTAAGTGATGATCGGCGATCAATTTGGGTCTCGTGAAGATTATCAGAAGAGAGAAAACAAGAACGAGAAGCTTGATCGACATTGAGAAAGTGCGCGGGAAAATGTGCAGATGCTCTGCGAGGTTTTACAGAGATAAAGTGAAACGTCGTCGTCTTATTGATCAAGAGACTATATATAAGATTACAACACATTGAACCGGCTAAATTAGAACGTAGACGCCTATTTCCGGTTTATATATACCGACTATAGAGAGACACTTATTTATGATTGCGATACATTGAACCGTCTAAACCGGAAAGTAAAAGCCTAATACCGGTTAAATCCATTTAAAAAAAAACTGATACAAATCATTTGTACTGGTAAACTTTAGTCTCAAACTTGTTATCTTCCCTCCACCACTGATGAATCCCATGAGCTTGTTTGAAATCTCTCGAGGAGCTTAAGTTCACCGTCAAAACCGAAGATGGAATCAGATGTACCGGCTCTTGTCCTCCTAACAGCATACCGCCCAACGAGTGCTGCGTCGCTACCCGCTCTACAAACCCAATCCCGATTTCTTCCATCTTGTTTCGGTGCTCAAAGTAACCAACATACTCTGAGCATAAGTGGTCACCAGGGTTGACATACAGCCGCGGGAACCAGTCGGATAAAGCTTCAAATGGATCAGGAGGTGCGGGTAATGCACGGTCGTTTTGGCTGTAGTGTTGGGTGGCTTTTTTGGCTAGAGCAAGTCCAGCTGTGATCACACTGCCTACATTTTAGATAACATCTAGGATCAAAGTCAAAACAGAAGTAATGTTAAAGTTTATATCTCTGGTTATGTCACACTTCAAAGCCTAATTTGATCAGTAATATAAAGAATGAAACTGAAGGGAAGATATAAGTTACTTACCTGCAATGCGTATCCCATGTTTAATCCTCTTATCCTTAATTTTTTCGATAGGGGCAGACAAAAACGGCGGATTGAATGCGAAACACTCAGGAAAAAACCCGGTTCTAGCGATGGTTTTCCCGGTAAGTAATGCCATAGATGCACCAAGAGAATGACCAGCAAGCCAAACACTAGAACCACCAACCGAAGCAACAATGTTTCTCACTGCTTGGATAGCTATCTCAAACCGTGTTGTCGTGTGAAGCCCGTTTCTAATAACATGGATGTCATGCTCGATGTCACGGGAAATGGAGTCCACTTTTGTAACCGTTCCTCTGAAAGCAATCACAAAACGTGGACTAAATTCCATTGATTTGACGGTTTGAGAGAGCTGTTGCGGCAGTTTGTACTCATAGATTCCTCCGAAGATAGAGTTATCCGCGTCATCGACAAACTTACGAATGAGGCGGAAATGGAAAAACTCAGACCATATTGGAGATAAAGCTAACTCAGGACCTTCTCTTTGTAGCTGACGGTCACGCTCAGCTACATAGATTCCTTGAACCAAAGATCCAGCTACGGATCGTCGATGATGTTCATTAGCCCTGCATATTCAAGAACACAAATAAGACAGACGATTTCTTACACAAGTAAATGAAGCATTTTAAACACAAAGGAACAATATTTCAGGTTTTTAAACACAAGGGTTAACTCTAAACTCTAAAGTCTATACCAATTGGTGCCAAAACATTAGCTAACTCAACAACATTCTATGAACACAAAGTTTCAGTTTTCGACATAACAAAATCTCGAAAATGGAAGTAAATGAAGCATTTTTCACATAAAGGAACAATTTTTCAGGTCTTTTAACACAAGGGTTAGCTCTAAACTAATGGTGCCAAGACATTAGCTAACTCAACAACATTTCATAAACATAAAGATTCAGTTTTCGACGAAACAAAATCTCGAAAAATGCAAAAGGAGAGTAGAAGTAGTAGATGCATACCAATCTATAGATGTTAAGTGTAATGGTCCAGTGAGACTAAAATCATCTCTTTCACTAATCATCATTCCTTTCTCTTCTTCTGTACCACTAAACATATGGTAATCAAATATTAGTAGTTCAAAATTAGAGACAATAAATCACAAGCTAGCACAAATTTAGTTCTAAATTCAACTAAATTCCCAATCGCGTTATAACCCTAACACAAAATTAAAACAAACTCATTCAAAGAAATGATTTTGTAAACAACCCAACACACACAAAATCATTCTAAATTAATGATAATGTCAAATTTATAATCAAATCCAAAACAATCACATAGAAGAAAGATTCGGATTGTGCATAAACTATCAGTGAAAAACAGAATGAGTATAAACGAACCTTAAGAGGTTGATTCAGATCTGAAGTTTGGTTACTGTCCAGTGTTATGTTTATAAAGAATGAGAAGAAGTGTGTGGGCTCTTGAACTTAAAAGCTTCAGAAAGATACATTTCAACTATCACCGAGCTGAAAACGACGTCGTGTCAACCTCAAGGTACTTTTTGCCGTATAGAGCTAAACATTTGCGTTGTAGCTATTCATAACAAATCTTTTTTGATTATACAAGAACATATCCAAATCAATTACAGACTAAGTATTGATTGTAATAATAATACATAATGTCCCTATATTTCCCTAAAATCTGACTCTTTATTGTTGTTGTTTTTTCTTGCGGATACTATAATAATTTAGTGTGGAGAAATATGTTTTAGCAAAAGAAGAAAACGATTAAGAAAAGTTAATGAGAGTTGTCTTCAGAAGAGGAATCATATCCATAAGGATTATTACTAGCCCAGTTCCACAAATCTCTACACATCTCCTCAATCCCATATTTGGCCCTGCATTTGTTACCAACCCAAATTTAGACTTATCTCATTTACATATTCCCAACTTTTTAGTGTCTAACATACAATTTTGTGCAAGTAATATCTTCAAAGTTATAGCTTTATGTATGTATGAACTTACTTCCAATTCAATTCACTTTCTGCTCTTTCCGTCGAGGCGTATACAACTTCAGCATCTCCCGGTCGACGTCCCGCGATCACCAGAGGGATTTTCTGATCCACAAAAGAGTTCAAAGGTTTAACAAAACATGACTTAGAATCCAAGTATCTAAAGATGAAAGAAAGTGTCACTTTTTACCTTTCCGGATGCTTTTTCAAAAGCATCAACCATTTCAAGAACTGATGTTCCATTTCCTGTTCCGAGATTGTACACTTCACAACCTGAATATAAACAACACACAAACAAAGTTAAGAGACTTGAGAATGATTGTAGTAGATAAGAGAAACGAATGGAAATCATAATATACCGATCTTGCAATCTTCTAGCTTACGTAGAGCCGCTATGTGTCCATCAGCTAAATCAATAACATGAATGTAATCTCGAACCTAAAACAAAACATGAGATCAAAATGTTGAAAACCTCTTCTTGTTTTATGAAAACATAAAAGACAAGTACATACCCCTGTTCCATCTTTTGTATTGTAATCATTTCCAAAGACAGTGAGATGAGGTCTCCTACCAACAGCCACTTGTTGTACAAAGGGCATGAGATTGTTTGGAATACCACGAGGGTCTTCACCAATGTCACCACTAGGATGTGCACCAACAGGATTGAAATACCTAAGCAATATAATCTTCCATTCCGGGTCAGAACCGTATACATCGCGGCAGATTTCCTCAATGAATAGCTACAAAAACATCCATAATAAGTCAGATTCACACTTCATAATTAACCACAATACTCAAGTGGGTTTTGTCAAGAAAACAACCTTTGTTCGTCCATATGGGTTCAAAGCAGAAATTGGAAACTCCTCTGTACAAGGAACTTCTTTTGGAGAGCCATACACAGTTGCTGATGATGAAAACACAAGCTGGAAACAGAGTAAAAGTAGCTAATCATGAGAATTGATCAAGCAAAGTAAAAATGGATTCGAACTTGTTGTGTAGTGGCAAATTATACATACATTTTTGCAGCCATGTTGAGCCATAACTTCCAAAAGAGTAATAGTACCAACAAGATTATTATTATAATAAAGCAAAGGCTTCTCTACACTCTCACCAACTGCTTTAAGTCCAGCAAAATGTATCACTGCATCAAACCTGTAAAATAATAATAATTCCACGTTCATCAATCAATAAAGAATAAACCCAATAATATGCATTATCACTCATTGTTAGTGATAAAGTGAAGAAGCTAAAAGAATGTTTGTTTTTTTCTCAATCATACTTTGTTTCTGAGAATATCTTCTCAAGAGCAGACCTGTCTCGAAGATCCACCTGCAAATTAAGACAGAACAATCAAGTTTTAACTTTTGACAGTAACTAACAGATTCTTTTGACCGTAAGTAAACATAATACAAACTAATTCAGAAGAACAAGATTAAACTTTATATGAAATACAAAAATAGAAAGTAGAACAATTACTCTTTCACATGGTACTCATTAGGCCTAAACTAATATTTAATACATAAATAATTATTTTTGGGTTATAAAACTTAGAGAAAAAGAAATTGTAATAATTAACATTAACATATAAAATTACATTGACACAACGCTATACAAGTTTTTAAGCCGAAAATGCGAATAGTTAAAATGGTACAAAATAACGGTAAATAACGCTTTTGGTATCGTTTTTATGATTGTTAAAACGGTAAATACCCAGTACCATTGTAGTAGTTACCAATCAAAGCAATAATACCAAAGAAAGATACCCATGATTTTGGAATCAAACAATCTTTTAGAAAAACTGATATTTTATTACGAGAATTTATGCCCAAAATTAAATAAATAAATAAACACAAAAAAAAGAGCCTCGTAGTCAAATCAATGATTAACAAGTCAAATCATAATCCCAAATTCGTTGAAATCATCAACTACACAAACACAAATCCTTCAATCACACGTTTCCTAGCCCTAAGAAAGCGAAATTTCACCGAACCTGGTGGAAGGAGAGGCGTTCTCCGTGTTCAGCCGCGAGTTTCTTCACACGTTGAAGAGAGACGGCGGAGGAATTATCGAGATTATCAACAACTACGACGGAGTAACCACCGAGAAGAAGTTGAAGCACCGTGTGACTACCGATGTATCCAGCACCACCGCTTACTAGAACGTTTCTAGCCATCATTACGAAACAGAAGAAAGGATCTTTGTTTTTTGGTAAAGGAAAAAGATCAAGAGAAATGTTTTTAGATTGCTTTGTGATCTCCAGCGAAAGAGTGCTTGGAGGTTTTTAATATATAGAATCGGTGATGGTTACGTGAATAATATGGTTACATTAAACTTAGGCTTAATTTAAAAACGCATGTATTATTACGTTTTCAATTAAGGGAATGGAATAATGAAAATGCCACGTGGTGGAATATGGTGTGGTTGTGACGAATATACGAGAGTTACAGTTATCGAAACTACTCTTTTCTTGATGAAGCTGGAAATGGTAATTACGGTTTGTTTATTAACGGAATCGAAATGAAGCAAAACTGTGGAATTGTTTTTTTTATGTAGAACAAAATCGTGGATCTTTTTTTGACATTTTAAAAAGTAATGTTTTTTTTTACGTTACAATGTTATTTTTTCTCTACTTATTTTTTTTTCCTTATCTATCCTATCGGCTGATTCGGTTAGACTCGATAAAAATACACCGAAATATTATAGAATGGACTTCTCAAACAAGTAATCAGGTCGTCTGCATTTCTGACTATCAGATAAACCAGGGCCAAAGCCCAACTGACTTCTTTCCAAACAAATGTGTTTTTGTTTTTAGAGAAAATCGAACTCTGGAAGTTTCACTCTTTACCAAAACTTCCTTTTACCACTAGACTATAGATGCTTGGCTTCTCTAAATGTATTTTCATTTGTTTTACTCATACTTTATTTTTTTATTTAAATTACTACGGTTCCCGTTTAACCATAAATACACGTTTACTATTCTCTAATTAGGATGACTCCATATCAAATTTATGACTCAAAAACAAACCAAACTTGGTCGTTTAGTTTTGTTGAATAAAGATGATTTAGAAACATAGAGAAGTCCAACACTCCTCCAAGCGTCCAAGGTGTGTGATAGTGTGGGTCACTTTCCACTTGTCGAAGTAAGAGAGGTCCCGAATTAAAAATTTATAGGTGAAGAACAAAGGAGTCAATGTCAAATGCCGACCACGCGAGAGAAAATGACCTGAACTGATTTTTTTAACGAAGAGATGAAAGAGTAAAATGGTCAAAACACACTAAGGACAGCCAAGAAAAAGATTCAAGGTTTTAGAGCTTCACATACGAATGTTCTACACTTGAAACAATGAATCCAAACCAAACTACATAAGTAGCAAATATGTTCACCCTACCCTTGAAACAACACTATTCTGCAGGTCATAAATCAGTTGGGGAATCTTGTAGCTCTTCTCACCCACGGGACCATCGAACGCTGCTGCTGATGAGATCCAGCTCCATTGTTGCCTACATTGCTTCTATTGTCTGCAAACCTTCTCATTCTCATTCTCTCTTCCTTCATGTTTGCAAACCGAGAATCCAGTGTCTGAGGCCATTGCCTTTGCCCTCCTCCTCCTCCATTTGCCTGCTGCTGCACTATCTTCTCCCTTTGCTGCTGCTGCTGCTGCATGTTTAATAAGCCCATCAATCAATCACTAATAAATCTCTTTATGGTTATACATGTAAGCCAGTTTATTGATGCAGCAAACAAAAGATCGAAGGTTTAAGAAGCAGGTCTAATGCAACATAATAGATGGATATGAATAATTACCTTTCCGACAAACCCTCTTTGTGAAGCTCTATTCTGAGCTGGTGGAGCAATAAACCTGCACAGAAAGAAAAAAAAAGCTGAAAAACTGATGAAGATCTGCAGGAACAAGCCACTTATAAAGAACATCAGGAGCCTAGAGTATATCAGCTGAGAATTTGCACCAATAGATCATCGTTCTGATACCAAGTTCTTGATATTAAACATTTAACTTCTTACCACCATAGAAGGATCTAAGAAGAAAGCCACTAACAGGTTAAAGAAAGAGCCTTTGATAATAGAAAAAGAAACACTTCATGATCCTAATGCCCTCAGTGCACAAAAAGTATGTAGCCGGCTCATGCAGGATTGAATGAAAGAATACTAAGACACTAACTCCAGTTTCCCGGTAGCTACACGAAAAAAGGACAATTCTTGCATTTTCCAAATGATTTAGTAGTTAATTGGTCAAGAGTCCGGACAATGCAACTTCTTTAAGACTTTATCAGGAATTAAGAGCAGACAGCTCGAAGAATGATCCGTCGCATGTTCAATCATGAAGATCTGAGCATCTGAATCCTCATGCTGTCTTAGTAACCGTGCATCTACCCATTTCAATCTCCCAACAATAGACCAACTGACTCAAGCTATACTCTTTAGGTCACAACAAGAAGACAGAACTCAACATTTAGGAAGCTGACATGAATGCAACTGAGTTTTAAGAATTAAGCACGATAACATATTGCACCAATTGGCTAAATCTGATAATTAAAACTGACTTCAAGCAAACTCCAAAACCAATGACCAGAAAAGTCTCTCCTCAATCTGAATGAGCTTAAACTCCTTCCTTTATGTCAAACCTACCACCCCATTAAAGTTTAACTCCTCCTCCAAATATCCTCCTTAAACTCAACTAGATGGTTTTGACTCGCTATTTTGAGCCAGGGTTATACAGTCATCAATCTGATGAGCATCCATCATCCAGGAAGGGAATTACTATGTTTGAAACACGGGTTTGAAACACAAGTATACAAACCCGTGTTTCCTTCCATAGACACACCCTATGATAAGCAGCTTAGAAGCTTCTCCTAGTAGCAGAAATAATCGAAGACCATAAAAAGAGCCCATGTTAACAAACAGATCAGAGAATTATCTGTAGCAATCTAGACCTTGATTGATTCGTATTAGTCATCCTTCCACCATTATAAGGTCTACCACGCGGAGTAGCAGAAGCGGCTTTACGAGCAACGGTTGTTGTTACAGGAAACTGGTTTCCTTGGAAATTAGACCTCTTCTTAGCAAAAGCACCCTGAAAATATGATATAAATCACAACACCACAAAAGAAAAAATCTTCTAAGTGACAGGAAAATGAAGCTTAGACAACAAATTCACCGAGAACACAACAACACTAACCTGTCTAACATCAGACCGAGAGTCCATATAACGCTGTGCTTTCACCGCACTATTCTTCGCAGCACCACTAAATTTCTCCTTTTTATTCTGCTCAAACACAATATGCCAAATGTTCAATAAAGAATCAAAGAGAGACATAAAAATGTAAGCTTTAACAAACCAAGTTACTAACCAATACTCTCTGTTTCTTGCCCTTATTCACATTGGTATTGCTCTTTTCCATCTTGATAATCTCATCTATACCCACATACAAATGATCATGAAGCTATAAACTAAACAAAGGATACATCTTTATATGAGTAAATAAATTAAACATAAACACACCTAAAGACATGTCCATTTTCTTCTCAGTGAGAGCAACAGTCTCCGTAGTAATCGGTTTCTCAGTCGCCATCTACATAGAAGTGGACACAATTTAAACCAAAGATTTCACAAAATCAAATACATAAACCCTAAAAATCATTAGTTAAGGTTCAACGAATTTTGAGTTTATTGAACTTATGAGAAGCAAGGAGATACAAAAGAGATAAAGCAAACCCTAGTTTTTGAAGATTGATCTGATTCAAGAATCGATCAAACAAAACCCTCAATTAAATTGACTCGTGTGAAGAATGGAGGAGAAGCTTTAAGAGATGAAATCGTTTACCGATTTTAGAAAGTCGATTGTCTCACTGAGACAAAAAAAGAGAGGCTTTTTATTTTTAATCCGATAACGAGTTAAACCAAAGTGAACTGAGTCAAAACGTTTCCGATCATGTATACGTGGCACATTTTCATTGGAAGAGATGATTGGTTGTTTTGCATTTTTTTTTTTCTTGTTCTCTCCCTTGAAGTTGAAGAGTTTAACTTCGCTAAGAGGAACAGAGATGGACTTGAGTTTAATATGTTCTCTGTTTCTAACAAATGTTTTTTTTTTTGAGTTTTCACATACAATAAAAAATATTAAAAGTTAATTATAATTTATAAATGCATTATTATTTGTAATTTACGATTTACCATTTTCTATAACCTTAATTAATATAGTATACAATTATTTTTCTTGAAATTTATAATTCATCAATAATAACTAATAACTATTGCATTGGAACCAATTTTTTTCCTAAATATATTATTTAGGAATAGAGGAGTAGTTGTTTTTGGCAAAATGGTAGATTATTATAAATCTAAAGTGGTAGCAGTTAAATTTGAAAAAGATGGATGGCATAGTAACTAAAAATTATTTACCACAATACCTTAAAAAACTATGAAGAATTGATTAATTAACTAACAGACTAATTAAAACCCATATTTGTCCTTTGAAATTATAATTTTAAATAATTTTACGAAACCTATTTAAGATTACATAATATTTTTTTTATAAACAATAACACCTTTTAAAATTATTAAAACTTATTCACTATCCAGTTTCCTAGTTTTTATATATTTTGAAGCAATAATGTTGTGCTTAAAATATATGACATCATAGTGACAAAAGAGTTTATTTGTGAAATCTCAATCACTCATTTTGAAATGCCATTAATCCGTTTAGTTTCCATATTATTACCAAAGCCTTTCATGTAATTGGAAACTTTTGTGTTTAAGACTTAATCTTGTGTTGCAGGAGCCAAAAGAAAAAGAAAAAAACAAAAACAAAGAAATTGTAAAGAAGTGTAACTAGAAAAATCGATCACTCATCTTCAAATGTCATTATCCATCAAGTTGTCATATTATTGCTAGACAGAAGTGGTCGTCTAGACTTAGTTGACCTGAAAAAAGAATAGTCAAAGTCTTTTATATGTGGACCTGAAATTAGACTTTGTAGTTTGTACGTAAGTTTGTGTTGCTAGAGCCTATATGAGAAAAAAAAAACAGTGGATATTGGTGATTGGTTTAATCTGGTTAACTCCGGTTATCTAGATACTGGTTTAATATCATTTATCTTGTGTATATATAAACTAAACTTTAGTTTATTTTGTTGATGAACGTTGTAACAAACACTTAATTCTGTTAATAAAGATTCAGTTTAATCTCCGATCTTTTCTCTTCTTTTCCGTTTTACCGGAACTTCGCCGGTGTTAATATGGTATCAGAGCATATCATTTGAGCTTCCGCATATCATCGGAGATGAGTCTTTCATTGAATCATCTTTCTCTTATGAGAGTTTTTCGATTCCTACAATCGTTTGTTGCAATTTGCAATTTCTTCGTCAGCTATCTAATTTTGGTTCTGATTCTTCTTCTTTCCTTCGATTGACCTTTTGTGGTGACGAATCTCACTTTCTTTTCATTTCGTCTCACTTTCTTTGATTTTTCTTTAACAATTTGTTAAGAATGGGTTCTATGAACAATCCGTTGAATTCTTCAAGTCTTCGTCCACCTCCAGCTAGTGTTCCTGAACAATCGCGATATCAAGCTGATCAATATGAGAATCCGCATCATTTGCATACGAGTGACCACGCAGGTTTGGTTCTAGTCTCAGAACGCCTTAATACAGCTTCAGATTTCCATTCTTGGCGAAGATCTATTTGGATGGCATTGAATGTTAGGAATAAGCTTGGATTCATAGATGGAACGATTGTGAAACCACCATTAGATCATCGTGATTATGGTGCTTGGTCTCGTTGTAATGATACTGTGTCTACTTGGTTGATGAACTCTGTGTCAAAGAAAATAGGCCAGAGTCTCCTTTTCATTCCAACTGCTGAAGGAATTTGGAAGAATATGTTGTCTAGGTTTAAGCAGGATGATGCTCCTAGAGTGTATGATATAGAACAGAGACTTAGCAAGATTGAGCAAGGTTCTATGGATATTAGTGCTTACTATACTGAATTGCAGACACTTTGGGAAGAACATAAGAATTATGTGGATCTTCCAGTGTGCACTTGTGGTCGTTGTGAGTGTGATGCTGCAGTTAAATGGGAAAGATTACAGCAGCGAAGTCATGTTACTAAGTTCTTGATGGGTTTGAATGAGAGTTATGAACAAACTCGTAGGCATATTTTGATGCTAAAACCGATACGTACAATTGAAGAAGCTTTCAATATTGTTACTCAAGATGAGAGACAGAAAGCCATACGTCCTACTCCTAAAGTTGATAATGTGGCGTTTCAGACTGTTTCTTATAACAGTGGTGATCCTTATATGGAGAATATGGAAAATGGATTCATTGCGGCTTATAATACAGCAAGACCAGCTCAAATTACCTCTGTGTACTAACTGTGGAAAGGTTGGTCATACTGTGCAGAAGTGTTACAAAATCATTGGCTATCCTCCTGGCTATAAGGCAGCTACATCATACAGGCAACCTCAAATACAAACTCAGCCTAGAATGCAGATGCCACAACAATCTCAACCAAGGATGCAACAACCTGTAGCAGCACAAATGCAGACAAACATGCCAAATACAGGACCAATGCAGATGATCCCTTATGCAAATCAAATGCAGATGGTTCCATACTCGAATTCAATGCAGATGGCGAATGCTGCTTATGCTGAATAAGGTTCTTTTGTTCCAATGATGCCGCATGTTACCAGTGGAGGTAATAATCTAAACTTGCAAGATCTTTCTCAAGATCAGATACAACATCTTATTTCACAATTCAATGCTCAAGTTCGGGTTCAAGAGCCTGCAGCTACTTCTATTTATACCTCTAGTCCTACTGCTACTATTACTGAACATGGCTTGATGGCACAAACATCTACTTCTGGTACAATTCCTTTTCCTTCTACTAGCTTGAAATATGAAAATAATAATCTCACCTTTCAGAATCATACTCTTTCTTCCTTACAAAATGTTTTATCAAGTGATGCTTGGATTATTGATAGTGGTGCTTCTAGTCATGTCTGTTCGGATTTAACAATGTTTAGGGAATTAATACATGTGTCTGGTGTAACTGTTACATTACCAAATGGTACTAGGGTTGCAATTACACACACAGGAACCATTTGCATCACGTCTACTCTCATTCTGCATAATGTTTTACTTGTTCCTGATTTCAAATTTAACTTGATTAGTGTCTGTTGTCTTGTTAAAACCTTGTCTTACTCGGCTCATTTCTTTGCTGATTGTTGTTATATCCAGGAACTTACTCGGGGCTTGATGATTGGGAGGGGTAAAACCTACAATAATCTCTATATTCTTGAGACACAACGTACATCCTTCTCACCATCACTACCTGCAGCTAGTTCATTCACTGGAACCGTTCAAGATGATTGTCTTCTGTGGCACCAGCGTCTAGGCATCCGTCATTACCTGCATTACAGAAACTTGTTAGTTCAATTCCTTCTTTAAAGTCTGTTTCATCTACTGCTTCGCATTGTAGAATTAGTCCTTTAGCTAAGCAGAAAAGATTAGCATATGTTTCTCATAATAATCTAGCGTCTAGTCCATTTGATTTGATTCATTTAGACATTTGGGGTCCTTTTAGTATTGAGTCTGTTGATGGTTTTAGATACTTCTTAACTTTGGTTGATGATTGTACAAGAACCACTTGGGTTTATATGATGAAAAATAAAAGTGAAGTTTCCAATATATTTCCTGTCTTTGTTAAGCTCATTTTCACTCAATATAATGCCAAAATTAAAGCAATTAGGTCTGATAATGTAAAAGAACTAGCTTTCACCAAATTTGTTAAAGAACAAGGAATGATACATCAATTTTCTTGTGCTTACACTCCTCAACAGAATTCTGTTGTTGAGCGTAAGCATCAACACTTGTTAAACATAGCTAGGTCTTTATTATTTCAGTCGAATGTACCTTTGCAATATTGGAGTGATTGTGTTCTTACTGCAGCTTATTTGATTAATCGTTTGCCTTCTCCATTGTTAGACAACAAAACTCCATTTGAACTTCTTTTAAAGAAAATTCCAGATTATACTCTTTTGAAAAGTTGTCTTTGCTATGCATCAACTAATGTTCATGATAGGAATAAGTTTAGTCCTAGAGCTAGACCATGTGTGTTTTTAGGATATCCTTCAGGATACAAAGGTTATAAGGTTTTAGATTTAGAGTCTCATTCCATTTCCATTACTCGTAATGTGGTTTTTCATGAAACAAAGTTTCCATTTAAAACAAGTAAATTTTTAAAAGAATCTGTTGACATGTTTCCTAATTCCATTTTACCATTGCCTGCACCATTGCATTTTGTAGAAAGCATGCCTCTTGATGATGATTTACGTGCTGATGATAACAATGCTTCTACATCTAATTCTGCATCATCTGCATCATCTATTCCACCTTTACCTAGTACTGTGAATACTCAGAACACAGATGCATTAGATATAGATACTAATTCTGTACCTATTGCTAGACCGAAAAGAAATGCTAAAGCACCTGCTTATTTGTCTGAGTATCACTGTAATTCGGTTCCTTTTCTTTCTTCACTTTCACCTACTACTTCTACTTCCATTGAAACACCATCATCATCTATTCCACCTAAAAAGATCACTACTCCATATCCTATGTCCACAGCCATTTCCTATGATAAACTTACTCCACTTTTTCATTCTTATATATGTGCTTATAATGTTGAAACTGAGCCAAAGGCTTTTACTCAAGCCATGAAATCTGAAAAGTGGACTAGAGCGGCTAATGAAGAGCTTCATGCTCTTGAGCAGAATAAGACTTGGATTGTGGAATCTTTGACTGAGGGTAAAAATGTTGTAGGTTGCAAGTGGGTTTTCACAATAAAGTATAACCCCGATGGAAGTATTGAACGATATAAAGCACGGTTGGTTGCTCAAGGCTTTACTCAGCAGGAGGGAATTGATTATATGGAGACTTTTTCACCTGTGGCAAAGTTTGGCAGTGTGAAATTGTTACTTGGACTTGCTGCTGCAACTGGTTGGAGCTTAACGCAGATGGATGTTTCTAATGCCTTCTTACATGGAGAGCTTGATGAGGAAATCTACATGAGTCTGCCACAAGGTTATACTCCACCAACTGGTATAAGTTTGCCTTCTAAACCGGTATGTCGACTCTTGAAATCTCTTTATGGCTTAAAACAAGCATCTAGACAGTGGTATAAGAGATTATCTTCAGTCTTCTTGGGAGCAAACTTTATTCAGTCACCTGCAGATAACACTATGTTTGTGAAAGTCAGTTGTACTTCAATCATTGTGGTGTTAGTCTATGTTGATGACTTGATGATTGCAAGTAATGATAGCTCAGCAGTGGAGAATTTGAAAGAATTATTGAGATCTGAGTTCAAAATAAAGGATTTAGGACCAGCTAGATTTTTTCTAGGATTGGAGATTGCTAGATCTTCTGAGGGAATTTCTGTCTGTCAACGCAAATATGCTCAAAATTTGCTTGAAGATGTAGGGCTTTCTGGTTGTAAACCAAGCTCAATCCCCATGGATCCTAACCTGCACCTGACTAAAGAGATGGGAACCTTACTGCCAAATGCGACTTCCTATAGAGAGCTTGTTGGACGATTGTTATACTTGTGCATTACTCGTCCTGATATAACTTTTGCAGTACATACTTTGAGTCAGTTTCTCTCTGCACCAACTGACATTCATATGCAAGCTGCTCACAAGGTTCTGCGATATCTCAAAGGTAATCCTGGTCAGGGTTTGATGTATTCTGCTTCTTCTGAGTTGTGTTTAAATGGTTTCTCAGATGCTGATTGGGGTACTTGCAAAGATTCAAGGAGATCTGTTACTGGTTTTTGCATTTATCTTGGTACATCTTTGATTACATGGAAGAGTAAGAAGCAATCTGTGGTTAGTCGGAGTAGTACAGAATCTGAATATAGAAGCTTAGCACAAGCCACTTGTGAGATTATCTGGTTGCAACAGCTGCTCAAAGACTTGCATGTGACTATGACTTGTCCGGCTAAACTCTTTTGCGACAACAAATCTGCACTACACTTGGCGACGAATCCAGTCTTTCATGAGCGTACCAAGCATATTGAAATCGACTGTCACACTGTAAGAGACCAAATCAAGGCTGGAAAACTGAAGACTCTACATGTTCCAACAGGAAACCAGCTTGCAGACATTCTAACCAAGCCACTTCACCCAGGTCCTTTCCATAGTTTACTCAAACGCATGTCATTATCAAATCTTTATCTCCCTCTTCAACAGCAAGGAAGATAAGATTTGAGGGGGGTGTATTGGTGATTGGTTTAATCTGGTTAACTCCGGTTATCTAGATACTGGTTTAATATCATTTATCTTGTGTATATATAAACTAAACCTTAGTTTATTTTGTTGATGAACGTTGTAACAAACACTTAATTCTGTTAATAACGATTCAGTTCAATCTCCGATCTTCTCTCTTCTTTTCCGTTTCACCGGAACTTCGCCGGTGTTAATAGTGGAGGCAGCAGAAGCTTGGATGCCTAGTGTAGCTATGTCGATTGTTGTGGATATTAGTAGAGTATCAGATTCGGTAGCTCAAAATGCAAATTTGAGTCGGAGTTGGGTACGAGCACTCAAGATGAAAATATCTTTGCAAGATTGAAGAAGGTGGCTCAAGTTGGAGATATAGAAAGACTCTACGAGTTGATAGCGGAAGATCCAAACATTTTAGACCACTTTGATCAAGTATCTTTTTGTGAGACGCCACTACACATTGCAGCTGAAAAAGGGCAAACTCATTTCGCCATGGAACTAATGACTCTTAAGCCGTCTCTTGCTTTGAAGCTAAACGTGTTAGGTTTCAGCCCACTGCATTTAGCCTTACAAAACAACCACATTCGAACGGTGAGAGGGTTAGTGGCAATCAACAGCAGCTTAGTTAGCATCAAGGGAAGAGGAATGATTACTCCTTTGCATCATGTGGCTCGAATAGGAGATGCGGAATTGTTGAGTGAGTTCTTGTTTGCTTGTCCTTCTTCTATAAACGATTTGACGAGTAAGTGTGAGACAGAAGATTGCAATCTTCAGGCCAGCTCGAGCTCCGGTGAAACCTTGATGATTTCCTTTTGCTGCTTCCTCTTCACGCACCAGAAGAGGCAGCCACCAACCACCAGTAGGGCAAAGATGCCCAACAAGATCAGGTAGAATTGTCCTGGTAGCAATAATAGATAGGATCCATCATATTTGGTCCGCTCTCCATCTAAAAATTTATCTAGATATTGTTCTTAATCTTTGTTCTAAGAAGTGTTTGATTCAATAAACATATCTTGGTTGCTCAATGATGTCTTTCCGAGGAGTCAAGAAGTAGAGCGCAAATTTCGATTGGAAATTGTTTCGCTGAGTTTGTTTTATGAAGTAATGGTTTGTTTTGTTTTGAACTTTGAAGGGTAACTAACAGTCTAATAAATCTTAGTGCTCTAACACTAAATTAGTTATACTTTAGGACACAAGTAAAGTATAACTAACTGTCTAATAAGTCTTAGTGCTCTAACACTAAATTTCCACAATCCATCTCTTGATATCTTCACGTCATTCACCGGCCAGCTCGAGCTCCGGTAAAATCTTGATGATTTGTTTCTGCTGCTAGCTTCCTCTTCACGCACCAGAAGAGCGTGAAGAGGAAGCAACCAACCACAAGTAGGGCAAGGATGCCAACAAAATCAGGTAGAATTGTCCTCGTGGGATAGGATCTGTAACATCTAGTCCGCCCATCTACAAAAACATCTACAAAAAGTTAATATTAGGCTAATGGGATTACCCCTTTGATATTTAATGGATGTCTCTTGGCGCAGTGTTTTTGAAGACACTCGGTCATTCCGGCGTTTCGTTTATTAGATGATATTTCAGTTATTTTTGGATATTTTGGATATTTTCTAGTATTTACTATTTTTATATATTTATCAAGTATTTTGGATTATTTGGTCTATAAATAACTAATATTTTTAGATATATAATTATATTTCGAATATTTTCATATATCCAAAATATTTTGGTTCTTTCGGTTATAGAATTTGGTATTCATTCGGTTATTTTCAAATTTTTGGTTCGATTCGGTTAATGACCTAAATTGCTACTAATGAGATAACTCCCAATTGTTCTTCTTTCATGGAGTATCATATAAATCTCAAATGGTTTATGCATGGGTTCACATGCAAGAGGCATAGCGATCAAAAATTAATCAAAAATTACATATCTTAATTTTACGTGAGTTATTGGTCAATTAGATATTGACATGTATGAAATTATTTCTTTTAAAAAAATTTTTAGCATGGATATTAATTAATTACAATTAATATTGAAATTCAAAATAGCAATATAAATGATTTAACATTGATTTAATTGGATAAAAAGTTGTATTTATCGTTATAATATAATATTTCTATTCGTAAAATCAAATACAAAAATGTACCTAATAAATGTAAAATTTTAATTATATTTGAATCACTAATAACGCTAGTGAAAGATATTTTTAATTAATGTCATTATCCATCTAGTTGTCATATTATTGCTAGACAGAAGTGTATGGACTTAGTTGACCTGAAATAAGAATAGTCAAAGTCTTTTATGTGGTGGACCTGAAATTAGACTAATCAAAGTCTTTGTGTTTACTTTGTAGTTTGTACGTAAGTTTGTGTTGCTAGAGCCTATATGAAAAAAAAAAAAAAANAAAGCAGCAGAAGTGTGGATGCCTAGTGAAGCTATGTCGATTGTTG
>Ga0041059_1000491_pt1 | contig 29858 bp, 33 predicted proteins | sample AraColnosormetaG_FD_56232 | JGI IMG/M metagenome (GOLD analysis project Ga0041059, IMG submission 56232) | Arabidopsis roots microbial communities from North Carolina, USA - Col MF nosort | ecosystem: Host-associated > Plants > Roots > Unclassified | place: USA: North Carolina | collected... | reverse complement strand
AATAAAACTAGATAAAAACTTGTTTGCGAAAATGTGAAGTACATGCTACTTATAGCCAAATATTCCGAAACCCTAATACTTAAAACGACGAAGTATTGGGATGGATTAAGAAGTGTACTCGACCCATGTGGTCGAGTGAGAGGTCGAGTGAATAGCTGGAGTCTTCTTTTCTTCCTTCTACTCGAGTGTCTGGTTGAGTGCGGAATGAAGAAGACTCTGAAGCTCGCAATCAAGTATGTAGTCGAGTGGTGGTGATGGTGATACTCGACTTCAAGGTAGAGTGGTGAGATCGAGTAGTGGTCTGGTAATGGAGGTGAAGATACTCGACCTCGGGGTCGAGTGATGTGATCGAGTGATGGTCAGGTGATGGGAATGAAGACACTCGACCGCGAGGTCGAGTGTCTTCTACTCGACCAGGGGGTCGAGTGGTCTGCTGAGGTTGTGAAGCTTCTACTCGACCTGAGGTCGAGTGGTTTTGCATGATCAGGTCCGCTTCTTCCAATTAGCTCGTCAACAGCTCCGAATCACCTGAAAACAACACAAATATGCAACATGCATGCAAAACTATCCTAAAAATGCAAAGTGATGACAAATGATGAGAAATGGTATAAAACAGTGATGATATGATGCTAAAGTGATGACAAATGGATTCTCAAAACATGCAAAATTCACACTTATCAGCCGGCTCTTGAGTTCAGCAATAGGGTCATTTTCCCCAATAGAAGGGCCAAACCGTTCTATTGTTGATTCAAAAGCAGCTCGCCCCATGGGTAGCTCATAAAGAATTCCAAATCATGAAGCATCTCAAGAAATGAGCTACTTATCCGATGTTGTTTTCTGTTGCTGCAAACAACAAACCCATCAACCAGGACTATTAATGCGAGACTCAACTTCTTCCATGTTGAGAATCGCTTTCGAGGCTTAGCATTGACATCTCCCCTTAGCATGTCAATAACATCCATGACTGTCACTATACACTTCTCCCCAAATAGGCGATTCCAAACAGATAGACATGCAGGGTCTTGGTGAGCTTCTACCTCAGACTCTGTTGGAAGCTTATCACAATTCAAGCCGGTTCTGATTTGGAATTCTTGCAGAGAGAATCAGGGTGGAAACCCCCCATATACAGTCCACAATTCATGCTTTCATTGTGTCAAAAGTTGTCTAGCAAGCATTCCATGAATAAATTTTGCAGAATGAGAACACCTTGCAACATGCAGTTTAACCTATTTCTTGAACTGGGAACCAAGCAGCACATCCCAGGCCTAGGAGCCCTCCAATAGTTCCACCAGTGTTCCCTGATATTCCGGCTTCGAGTATATGTTGAGGCGAACCTTATCTCGGAATTCGTCAGGATGCATCAGACGGCAAGGGAGTCTAGGGTTTGGAGCCTCATTTTCTCCGCCTTTCGTTTTATCCTGAGTCTCCGTCATCTCATATTATTCATTACAGATTCTCTCAAAATCCAAAAACTTTCTGACTCCAGCAACAAAATGAATAAAGCATAATCGTTTTACCTTTGCTAGAGTCGTTTATGTTGCCTCGTTTATACTCCCTTTTGATATCGCGCCGCGACTGGTCTTTATTCATATTTTTGGTCATCGATTTTCCCGGAGGCTTCGCCGGAGAAGATGTAATTTTCGATTCACTTGCTACAAAAGTAACAGAATGTTAGATATTTAACCTTAATTTGTATCTAGTTCGACGGAATCAAAGAAATAGATAGGAACCCTAATCTCAATTTTGATTGTATTGAGTTTAAGGAAAGCAGAACTTTTTCGAGTCGGGATTACCTTTGTTTGTTTCCCTTTTTGTGTTTCGTCATTTATTTTCTTGTTTTATTTGGACTGGACTGATTGGAATCTTCGATTTAACTGCTTTCTTCTTCGTCATTTCTCTGAAATTCCGGACCCAACTGAGAAATAAACTATAAAACAGTTGTCTGAGAGAAGTTAAATATGAACAGTCAGGAGAAGAAACCTTGATTACGGTTTCAGTGGCATTACACGTAACTATTTGTGAGTCAGAGTTGCAAAAAGGGCTTCACAAAAAATTATACAGTAATGAACTGTACTACATATCCAAATTTAAATAGTAACCGTACTAATTTTCTAATTATTTTCCAAAAACATATTAGTTTGCAAACAAACTCTATAAACTACAACCCATTCCGTTGTTTTATAAGAAAATATATCCAAAAGTTCCACAAAAAAAAAAAGAAAATATATCCAAAAAAAGTAATAATGAAAACGAAATGTTTTCAATTTGTAACGCTTGGTGTTCCAGTTGTTCACGAGAAGGAAAGTGTTGTTTTATGGCTATAATTCCAGGAAATACTGATATCCATGTTTTTTTTACTTTTAATTTTGGTGCTTTTAATGACAAATCATTATCTAACCAATAATATTATTTAAATTTTCAATGCCGGCAGTAATTGTTCCCACCTACGGTTTTAAAATTGAGGAAAACCCAGGTAATGGATGGGAGGGTATGATCAAAGTGGATCCAGAAATAATCCAAGAAGCCAGAGATTCTATAAACTTTTCATTGTGTTTTACGATTGCAGAATATGTCTCAAACGACGAATCCGAGGCAAAAAACAAATTATTCAATTCGTTAATTTCAGCTGGAGTCAATATACATGAATCTGAGGCATGGATAAACAAGAGCATTGATACTGCTAGATGAGTTTTTACTACAACGGATTATTCTTCAGGATATCTCCTCCACTTAATATTTGTCTTTCAATCTCAAACGTATGAAGAAATCAGTCAACGAACTTCAAGCAACTTTATCGTTGATGAGTAAGATATTCATCTTAATGAAGCAATTCGAAGATCCTTGGAAGAAGTAAAAATCAATTTCATACCTGCAAGTAATGGTGCAATCAAGTCTTTGATCATATTTATACAAAATGTTAGTGTAATACTAACAATTGTAAGAACGCGCAATGCGTTATTTGTTTGTCACATTTTTATTTCGGAACAAAAGTAGTCAAATTAAGTTGTGGTCATAGGTTTGATTACACATGTATTGTAAAATGGCTACAGACTAGTCATATATGTCCAATATGTAGGTATGAATTACCAATGTAATTAACGTATTTATTATAAGCGAATAAACTATTAATTTATTTAGTTTCTAATTTCAAGACTTAAAGTATGATTTAACCCAGAAAATATAATCCATGTCATTAGAATATTACGAAACTTTTTGATCCAGAAATGAAAATCTAATAAAATGTAGCACGAAGATAAAAACACAAGCAAATGTAGCACGAATATGGGGTAGTTTCAGACGGATTCCTAAGATGGTATGGAGCAAATTCTCTTTTCATCCTGAGATGATATGTGATTCCTAGAACCGAATTCAACCCTATCCCCTTTCATATTCATTCGTTCATTCACTCCCATCTTCATCTTTTAAGTACTCTGTTTTGCTAAACCAAAACAGAGCCTCCTTCTCTACATAGCTTCCGTCCCTCATCACATAGGCGACAACAATTGTGAAGAATTAAATAGAACCTACAGTTTTAGAATCGTTGTAATTTGGCTAAAACAAACCGAACAGTGAATACCACCACTATTTTTTCTTTGATAACGTCCCAATAAATTATCACAATTCTCATAAAACAATTTAGTTAATGACAGTCATATCAGTTATTCAGGGCACTTTGAATTCACTTTAATCTTTGTCAACTTTTTCTTTATGGTTAAATGTGATCAGTCTATAACAAATAAATATAGTTTTAAAAATCAGATCTTGATTAAATTTGCGATATGAATATATGTGTGCAACAATAAGACACATACTTGCTCATGATGTAAGAACATATCGCCAGGAAAGGAGACCTCATTTTAATTAACCAGAAAGAACTTTCGAAAAAGGTTTTTTTAAAAACTGATATTCTCTATACTTTAACAATCTCTCTCATAAATCACTTCATCAAAAATCTAATATTTACGAATCAAAGGACTGGTGAGAAAACAGAAAATGTAATAAACAATCAACCGGAGAGATCTAAATCTCTCTCACGACCACCGGCCAATTAACTTCTTATTTAAGCTAGGTACAACAGTTTTTTTGACAAATTCAAGAAAAATCATATATTAACGGAACCAGATGGAACTTTTTTTATTACTGTCATATTGTCGTCTTTTTTTGTATATCCAGCGTGTTCCTACTAAACATTACCGGAAAAAAACGTAATTACAAGGAATGTCATTGCCACGTCAGAAATTGCTGACGTGGATTAAATGAACTCAGCCGTAACGCGATACAGCGGCAGTTACGGCTGAGTTACGGTATGTTGCGGCTGACATACGACAAAAATATATGAGTCATAACCAAAATATATGAGTCATGACAAAACGGCGAAGTATGAGTATAACTCAGCCACACATTACTGCTGATTTGTAAAATGTTGCCTGAGTTATACAATAACCCAGACAACGATATGGCTGAGTTAAGGAATGTTGTCCCAGTTATAAGTATTTATAGCATAACCCAGACAACGTGATGGCTGATTTATGAGAAAACGGCTGACTTATATCCTCGTGACGGCTGAGTTATATTTCGGGACGGCTTAGTTATGGGATGATGTTGCGGCTGAGTTATTATCGAGTGTTACAAATCAGCCGTAAAGAGCTGAATTTCCAAATAACTCGGCCTTGTTATGACTGACTTATGTGCAAAAGATTAATTACTATAATAGCATGCAGTTAGGGCCGAGATTTTAAACGATACGGCTGAGTTAGTTGAGTTACGACATTACACGGCTGACTTAACTTTGTTTTCTTCCTTTTTAATAACTGTAATAGTATTCATGTTGCGACTGACTTATAGATTTGCTTGATGGCTGAGTTATCAAATGTTCGTTTGGTGGCTTACTTGCCACCTCATCACTTCAAAACGACGTCGGCTGTAATATTCCATGTCATCATTCCATGTCAGCATCATCAACGGAAATACGAAACGTCCCTTGCTTCGTTAACTCGTCTTCCCAGTCTGTGTTTAACGCCTGAGCGTTACAACATCACCGGAACTTCTATCTAATCATTGTTTTCTTCATTCATCTTCTCATTCATCTTCAATTTCTTTCATATTTCTCTCGATATGGTTGATCCCGTTTTGGTCATAGTTGTTTCCGATATTTGGGTTAAGAAACAGTGATTCGTATCTAACCCCGACGAAAGAGGGTGTAGAGCTGTGCAGCTAGAAGCGGAAACAACGCACGACAGGCTTTTGAAGCTGGTGGTCGATGATTACGGATTGAATCAGTCGACCCATCAGTTAAGGCTGAGTTACATGTTCTCCAACAAGACTATGAAAATATGCCGTTCGATACTCCACCAAATTATATCTCTAATGATCTAGAGTTGCAATGTTATCTAGATTTGATAAAATTCAATAAGCTACGTCTCTGTGTTGAGATTACAGCGAAAGAGTCAAGTGATATTAGTCGGAAGGACGGATCAAGAGGAAGGATGAAACGGCCTATTGAATCTATCTCAAGAGTAGAATCTAGATTCGAAGTTCCGGGGTGGGGGGTTTGAAGGTTTCTGTTACGATTATCAAGACGATGAAGCAAGGGACGATGAATCAGGTGACGATGAAGCAGGTGACGATAAAGCATCTGACAATGAAGCAGGTGACGAAGAAGAAGATGATGAATTTTCTAGCCGGTTTGATGTTTTCGACGACTCCGACGGTGCCTCATCTGATGATGATAACTTTGCTTTATACGGCGAGCCTTAGAATAAAGACAAAGATTCACCGAAACTTCCTTCTAAGAAGAGAACTCAGACCATTGAAATGATCGGATCTGCTGGGAGCTCGACTAATTTAAGGTTGGAGCTGTCTACGCTAACACTCGCGGTAGGCCAACAATACCGTAGCAAATTCGAGTTGGAGTATCGACTCAAACTTCTGGCGATAAGGGATGGATTTGATTTTGATGTACCAACGTCTAATACGACTACAGTATATTACGAGTGTTGGGTTGACGGATGTTGTTGGAGAGTTCGTGTATCTAGACAAGGGGATGATCCTTATTTTTATGTTCGTATATACGATTCGGAACACACATGTTCTCTGACGGAACGTTCTAATCGATACCAACAAGCAACACCTGATGTTCTGGGAGTTCTTTACAGGGACTATCTTGGTGACGTTGGTCCGGATGTTAAACCAAAAACAGTCGGAATAATCATCAATAAGCATTTTCGAGTAAAGGTAATTACAATGTTTCGGTTGACTTACTTATTACTGTTTGGCTGACTTATAGATATATTACGGTTGATTTATGGATATATTTTGGTTGACATATAATTACATTTCGGTTGAGTTATGACCCTTTAAAGGCTGACGTAACATCACTTTGTGGCTAAGTTGTGTTATAATTTGCCTAAGTTGTAAATATATTATGGCTGACTTATCAATTAATATGTTCGTGTCAACAGTTGGGTTATTGGAAGTCATACAAGATAGTAGTTTTGAAAAACTGCCTTCTTACCTATACATGATAAGACGGGCAAATCCGGGTACAGTCGCGCGTCTTCAAATTGATTAGAGTGGAAGATTCAACTATATGTTCATTTTTTTTGGTGCCAGTATCGCTGGGTTTCATTACATGCGCAGAGTTGTTGTCGTCGACGGTACGTTTCTCCATGGTAGTTACAAAGGGACACTCTTGACAGCCCTAGCTCAGGATGGTAATTTTCAGATTTTTCCGTTAGCTTTCGGTGTAGTTGACACTGAAAATGATGAATCTTGGCGTTGGTTTTTTACGCATCTCAAAGTTGTTATTCCTGAAGCAACGGACCTGGCGATAATCTCGGACAGACATAAGTCAATAGGGAAAGGAATTGGCTGCTCGTGGAATTTGCACTTACCATTTGTATAAGAACATTTTGGTAAAATTCAAAGGAAAACATATGTTCCCTCTGGTGAAAAAAGCGGCAAGGTGTTATAGGCGGACTGATTTTGATGACGCGTTCAACGAGATTCAAGAGCGTGATCCTCAATTACATGCATACCTCCAAAGAGAGGGTGTTCAAATGTGTGCGCGTGTTCATTTTCCCGGTGATAGATACAGTTTAATGACTACGAATATAGCGGAATCAATGAACAGAGCATTGTCAAAAGCCAGAAAACTTCCCATAGTTCGAATATTAGAAGCGATAAGACAGATGATGACAAGATGGTTTGCTGAACGGAGAGATGATGCGAGCACGCAACATACTCAGCTCACACGTGGTGTTGAGAAACTGGTACAGGTAACTCAGCTGTTATTAGTGCATAACTCAGTCCTCAAATAATGATAAACCAGACATAATGAGAATAACTCAGCCATAACGTATTTGGCTTTTTTTCTTTTTTTCTTCTCTCTAATAGGCCCGTGTCACCGCGTCAAGACTTATGGCTGTACAAACGATTGATGCTTTCCGCGTAAAAGTAACTTATGGAACATCTTTGCATGTTGTAAATGTGGATGCAAAAAAATGCACATGCCGTCTTTTCGAGAAAGAGAAAGTACCATGCATCCATGCAATCGCAGCTGCAGAGCATATGTGTGTGTCTTGTATATCCCTGTGCAGTTCTTACTATAAGGGCAATTATTTGGTCAATGCGTACGCTGGTGCAATCATGCCTTCAGATACCGAAGTCCATGTTCCTCAAATTGTAATTGACCAATCGTGCTTACCTCCGATTGTTGTGAACCAGCTAGGCAGGCCCAAGAAACTAAGGATGAAATCAGCAATAGAAGTCGCCGTTGAGAATAAACGCCCTAGGAAGGAACACACATGTTCTCGATGTAAAGAAGTTGGGCACAATGTTAAAACTTGTCGTGCATAGTATTGTTTGCACGAATTGTATGTGTCTTCTTTCCCTTGTTTGGTAACCGTTATATGTATTTCATGACATGGTAGACTCTAAGCACCGTAATATTTGCAATTTCTTTAACGTCCTGGCTGAGTTATTTGCAATAATGTCTTGTCATTTTACATGTTGCGGATGAGTTATTTAAATATGGAAGTCGAAATATTCGGTCATTTTACATGTTGCGGCGAGTTATTTAAATATGGAAGTCAAAATGTTTGGTCATTTTACATGTTACGGCTGAGTTATTTAAATAGGGAAGTGAAAAGGTTCGGTCATTTTATATGTTACGGCTGAATTATTTAAATAGGGAAGTCGAAAGGTTCGGTTATTTTACATGTTACAACTGAATTACTTAAATAGGGAAGTCAAAAGGTTTGGTCATTTTACATGTTATGGCTGAGTTATGTGGTTTTACGACTGACTGAGTTATGTGGTTTTACTTTTGAGTTATATCTAAATTATGTTACTTTACGACTGAGTTATGTGGGTACTTCAACGGCTGAGTTATATCTAAATTATGTTACTTTACGACTGAGTTATGTGGGTTTACGGCTATCTGAATTATGTTACTTAGCGGCTGGGTTATTCTATTATACGGCTGAGTTATAATATAGCTCGAAAATGAACATTTTGAAGGCAAAGGCAATATGAAATTCCCATAAATATTTGTTTGAAAGATACATAGGAGGAAATTAAAAGTAAACAATATTTAACTTGAAGCAGCATGACCCGATTCCTTCCATCTTGCATTAGTCGACGATCATTTTTATCTCTTGCACTTCTTCGATATTGGGTTCGACAGTCACAAGTGATATGGTCGGATAATTTAAAATCTTCACGTGTTTGGGGCCAGTATGATACCTAACGATCCTCTACCAAGTGAGTGCAATAACAATATTGTCATTGCGAAAAGATCGAAACCTGCTATCAAAGTCAACCACCATTTAGCCAACAGCCTCACATTTCAATCTCTCTTTGCTGAAACAGATAAAACAATGTTACAATTATACCCCTCTCAGGAAAAATACATGATGAAAAGAAAGAAATTTAAAAGGAATTGATCGAAAGAAATGGTACTATTTGTCCATAATCTTGAAGGGAAGTCTGAATCCGTCAATCTCGACACCATTGTGTGAGGTATTTCTCATACATCCGATATCGACGAGTGCACCAACCAAATCTGGGAGTATGAAATAAAAGTTAAAAACAGGCATGTCAAAGGTGAAAGTATGAAATATGCATTAGAAACGTATTACTTACCGACCAAAGTATTGGTATGAACGGTGTCTTCAATAATGTAGTCAGTAGGTGTGAATCTGTTAAAAAAGCAGTTCCCCTTGGGTCGGAACTTATGACCGATGTTGCTTCCATGAACTCAATCATGTAGTAGTGGGTTATTGCTCGGACTATTCCACTGTTTGGAATGACACGAAAAGTTGCGATTTCTTTCCATTGATTCTCTTTGAGCTTATCGAAGTAACATTGAGAAAAATATCTTTCGATTATAGCTTCAATTTGAATTCCCTATGAAAACAACATTTGGAGGGTGAGCTATATAGGAAATAAGATACGAATAAGGTTAAGTATGACTTGTAAGAAGAGTGAAAATTCCATTACCCACTCATCGACAAAGACAACCCGTAGTTCAAATGCGTTATCTCTATAAAACCTTTTGTACGTTCTAAGAACCATAACACAAATCGTCCATCCAGTTATGAAAGGAGACAAGTCGCAAATGCCGTCAAAATACGCCATGGTGAAATTCCGCGTCTTTGAAAAGTAAATAAATATTTTGATTGTGATCTTCTGTTTGTGAGAGTTTAGCCTTCGGGAGTTTATGGGAGCAGCCGTTTTTATAGGCGTATTGAATCGTTGTTAATTGGGCCGGATATAACCGTTAATCGGTTAGTCAGTAAATCAAATGGAACTTCAAGCTTTATTGACAACTCAGCCGTAATGTGGGTTAACTCAGCCGTAACAGTACAATTTGCCACCAAACACAGCCGTAACCTAGAAAACTTTCCTGCCAAACGGTAAGACACGTAACCTTTCGTATTCCTTTACCTGTCTTATTTTATAATTCTTGACAACTCAGTCGTAACATTGTTACATGTCTTGAGTGTAACTCAGCCGTAACAATATATTTTGCCGCCAAACTCAAATGTAACATAGAAACCTTTCCCGCCAAACGGTAAGACACGGAACCTTTTGTATTCCTTTACTTGTTTTTTTTTTACTATATGTTACTTCATCTCATCATTTACAGGTCTCATCCTCTCTTCCGAACGACATGGTTGTTCCTCACATTGACGGACAGTTTATCAAAGATGTCGAAGCCGTACTTACCACTCCTGATTGGGCGAATCTCCTAGTTCTAAACCCTAGCTTGGGTACATGGGTTGACAGAACCACTGTTACGTTGTATTGGGACAATATGCGGGCGCTGAAACGAGGATGGGCGTGTGGTTTAGATAAGCCGTGGTGGATGACGACAACTGTTTGGAATGATTTGGTGGACATGTTTACTGAATTTGGTCCAGATGATGTCGGTTTCACGTCTTGAATGCTTTTGTATCTCTTACTTGTCTTCCCTTTATCTCATTCCTATGAACTCAGTCGTAATGTTTTTTACTCCTTTTTTTTGTAATGGTTTTATATCTCCTATTATCTACGGTCGCCTTCTCAGTAATCAGTTGTTATCGCTTGCCGTCACTTATTAAATGTTATCATGATACAGGCGTAACTCAAACATAACTCAGCCATATCAATTGATTAACTTAGACACAACATTATAATAACTCAGTCATATTAATAGATTAACTCAGACACAATATTATAATAACTCAGTCATAGCGTTGGATTAACTCAGATACAACATTACCAATATAATTCAATCATAGCGTTGGATTAACTCAGCTTTAATATTAGCTTAACTCAGCAATAACATTATATTAACTCAGCCATAACATTCGATTTACTTGGCCGAACACAAAGTACCATTTCATTACAAGCTACTACTTAAACAAACAAAAAACGAATTAACCCTAGAAGCAAAACACATCATCCAAACATCAAACACATAATGGAATCCAAAAGCAAACACACCATCCAAATATCAAACAAACTAGTAGCCAAGAAGAAGCCTCTGTTCGTTGGTTTTTGGGAACATTAGGATACCAAGTACAATGACAATGATAATAAAGCCAAGACATCAAAATTTGACCATCAATTTTCATTTCTGGTTTTCCCTTTCGCTCCTCACTACTTCTTCCTTCAGTTCTTTCACCATCACCTGTAACGCTTCTAGCTCGACTGCAAATCTCACTTGGCTGCGTTTATCTCATTGTCCTGGTGGACAATTTAGGCCAACTGTCTACAACCACTTCGTATGTACCATCTTCGACCCATTTAAACAAATGGTCCTGCATTTTCAATCACAAACCAATTAACAACGAAACCAATAAAATCCAAAATCAATTATACTTACATCTTTAAGCGTAGGACAACAGAAGTATGGTCATCTAGGGTTCTTTGATGACTTCAATGTATAGATGACCACGTCTAGTCCGCAATGACACTTTGATGATAACCCACGTTCCCAACGGCTCAAGGATTGCGTACTCGCAATCGAGTTCTCGGAATTGCTACTCATTTTTTAGTTATAGCTGGGGAATTCGGAGAAGAAAAGTAAGAAGGAATGCAGCTCCAGATCTGAAATCAGAAATTGGAATTTTCTAACTTAGGGTTTGATTTTGGGGATTTATAAGTGGGCACGTGTTCATTTGGTTTATGTCACAACGATGTCGTATCCGGTCAATAACAAAGACTCTTTCACAACCGACGTCGTATCTGGTCAATAACAGAGACACTTTTTCTCTGTATTTTGACATAACTCAGTCGTGACGTAAGCATAACTAAGCCACATAACTGTTATAACTCGGCCAAACCCTAAAAGTGCTTTCCTTAAGCCATCAGTTGGTACAATCAAGTAATTGACATATCATAATCAATTTCAAACTAGTGGAATCATGAAACTAGCTCATATTCTATATACTTTATCCAACATCACACTTTATCCAACATCATACCCAACAACATCATTCTTAGAAGTTTGATCAACATAGTTGGTCAATCGACACTTAGTGCATTGTGTCTTTATTTTATGTTTTGATATTATAGATCTTGACACTAATAGAGCCAACAATTTTTTGGCTAGTTTGAAATCTCATAATAACATTTGGTTTCTCATAACTCGATCAAACCACAAAATCTTCTGTCATAACTCAGCTGTGACGTATTGGTATTCCACCGCCAAACTGAACATTTGAATATTTGAGGGTTTAGTTATTCGAATCAATTCGAACTCGTTTGAATTATTTTAAATATTAACTGTTGGCGTGTTCGTGTGAATATGCACCCAATCATTATTGGCGGTTCCCCATAAAAACAGTTTTTGTAATCTCGATAATGATATAATAATTGTTTCTCGATAAACTCAGCCTACACAAATGCAATATTCTATTCTATATTCGTAAGGGATATCAATAGAACCAACAATAGTTCTTGTATACAAATGGGCCTATAAATCGCATTTGGTTTTCTCATAACTCGGTCGAACATCAAAATCTTCTGACATAACTCAATTGTGACGCAGAAAAAACTCAGCCATAACTATGTTATAACTCGGCCAACCCCTAAAGTGGTTTCCTTAAGCCATCGGTTGGTACAATCAAGTAATCAACATATCATAATGAATTTCCCAATAGTGGAATCATGAAACTAGCTCATATTCTATATACTTTTTCCAATATCATACTTTATCCAACATCATACCCATCAACATCATTCTTAGAAGTTTGGTCAACATAGTTTGTCAATCGACACTTAGTGCATTGTGTCTTTATTTTATGTTTTGATATTATAGATCTTGACACTAATAGAGCCAACAATTTGATGGCTACTTTGAAATCTCATAATAACATTTGGTTTCTCATAACTCGGTCAAACCACAAAATCTTCTGTCATAACTCAGCCGTGACGTATTGGTATTCCACCGTCAAACTGAAAATTTGAATATTTGAGGGTTTAGTTATTCGAATCAATTCGAACTCGTTTGAATTATTTTGAATACTAACTGTTGGCGTGTTCGGGAGAATATGGACCCAATCATTATTGGCGGTTCCCTATAAAACACTTTTTGTAGTCTCGATAATGATATAATAAAGAATATTAATATGTTTGTAACCCAGCCGCAAAGCTTTAATAACTCAGCCACCTCTAAATTTATTCACCAATATACGACTATATAGATTTAGTGCTTCAGTGTCCTACTAATTGACGATAAGATGATAGCGTAGAGATCTCTTTTCCACGGCGACTCTAGTGTTGATGAGAAAACGGTTTCAGAAGGAAATGAGGTATTTATCTCGACCATCTGAATAGTACAAATCGTTAGCCATCTAATGTGGTGTATATCATGTTTGTGTTAATGTAGGAGCTCGATCGTATGGAAATAAGGATAAGAATGAGGTACGACGAAAACAGGAGGCGCGATAAGGGTGTTCCGATCGAGTGTGATTGCAATGCTAAAATTGCCTTAACGTTAGTTAATCTACGATAAGTCCGCCTTAACGTTAGAATAACTCAGCCATCACACACGAATAACTCAAAGAAACATCAATTTAATCTACGATAAGTCCGCCTTAACGTTAGAATAACTCAGCCATCACACACGAATAATTCAACCAAACATCAAGTTAATCTACTATAATCTGAAAGAGAGACAGATTATATATAAATCACACATGCGAATAGAAAAAAAAAATTGAAGATTTAACTTTGATAACATAGGAGTATTGCAATTCAATAACATAAAATAAAATACAAATAATTTCAATAACATAAAATAAAATACAAATAACATGGAGATGTAATTTTGTTATGACGATACAATCACATCAATCGCCATCTTCATTCTTCATCTGATTCAAAACTTGAACTCTCGGTCGATCCATACCCCAGTTTATCCCAATCAATACTAATCACCTTGAATTCATTCTTCTCCTTGTAAGCCTCACTTACCTGCTCCTCCACTTTGTGGAACTCCTCCTCCACGTTAAATCCGTCCTGCACTAATGGTGTACGTCTTGCCAATAGGCTTTAACAACTTTATAGAAACGACAAGGGCTTCAAATGCTACCCGACCCCATGGACACTACAAGAAAACAGTGTTCATGTGGGAAAAAGAAATTAATGTTCCCGCCTCTCTCTTCCGGCTTGTTATATTGTTTTCGATAATACTATCAAGATTTGGCCAAATCTACTAATATTTTGTAATATCAAATAGACGATTTTATTTTTCCAACTTATATATATAGTTTAAGGATGAGCTTCTATCATACAACACGTTAGCAAGCAACATACTGCAGTAAAACCTCTATAAATTAATAATGTTAGGACCAGGATATTTTATTAATTTAGAGAGGTATTAATTTATCGATAAATTAATAATTTATTAATTTATAAAGAGAATTTTTGGTTTTCAGATTTTTGAAAGTTTTCTATATGTAAAAATAAGAAGTTTTGTTATAATTCTATGATTTCAAAATTTCACTTCATAAGTTTTTGGATGCGATTAGATGCGATTTCAGATTTTTGAAAGTTTTCTATATGTAAAAATAAGAAGTTTTTAATGTAGTAAGGAAGATTATAGGTGAGCTCCAAAAAGAATGCAAGTTCATGAATAAGCAAACAACAATAAAGTCATATTTCACTAAATTTTCTTAAATATATATATATTATAGAATTATTAATTTATAATATTGATGGGGCTATATTTTACCTAAGATTTTCAAAAAAGTTATTACTTTATTAGTTTATCGAGTATTAATTTATAGAGGTTCTACTGTATATCTGAAGGTAAACACAGTTTTTTACTAACCAATTTTGTTATAGGATCTAATTTGGAATATAGTTTTTATTGTTAAGTCGTATACGTTTGGTTTTTAGTACCGACTTTGTTATTTTTAATTAAAAAAAACATTTAAATGAATCCAATGGAAAATGAAGGTCAAGTTCAAGGAGTCGCTCTGGGTGTTGTAGGTATTCTTAATCTATCAAGACTCAATGGAACGTTGTGGTAAGAAGAAATATAAATATTTTAAAAAATTTATTTACCATCATTTGGGTAATTATTTTAATTTTATTTGCAGGTTCAAACGTGATTCTGTAATCACCAGTGAGATAAGAACAGATAAGAACAATAATTCGATATGAGTTTCTTGGTGCATATCAAAATTATTCAACAACACTGATACTTGTGAAAGAGAGATGGTTTAACACATTTAAGATAATGGTATTTGGTATTTTTTTTGTTTTATATACATTTAGTTAGCATAAGTAACAATATTATAGAGCCTCTTTATTTTCTATATACATAAAATTATATTAATATTTTGATATATCTTGTAGAGGAAATTCGATTGGCATCCAACAATTGAATTAGAGGTAAAAAACATGTTTCACAAAATGTGCTGCAACTAAGCTAATCGATTTGATTAGCCGGGTTCGTGAAAGGGGCAAACAGCCATATTAGATCCTTAATGATCAATACCAATTTTTCGTTAAGTATTGGGGAACAGAAAAAGCTAAGGAGAGAAGCAAAAAAGCTTCTAAGAGCCGGATGTCTGGCCGAAATGGTTTGGGACCTCATAAGCATCGAGCGCGTTCACGTTCATATGCCAAAGTTGGTGATCTTTTAGTAAGTGAAACTAGTTTTTCTTAAGAAAAAAAAAATAAAATAAATTCTGGCTATTATTGTTTTGTTTATATTTTGTAGAAAGAAAAGACGGAAAATGCATCATACATAGATGGATCATTTGTTGATGAGAGGGCAAAGCAGATTAGTGAGGGATTTGAGAAGAATGTAGCTGATCTCCTTGAAGATGAAAACCACTAAATGAGGAGCTAACTCTTGTAAAAAAAATGAAATGTATTTAAAGGTAACATAATAATTTCCTTAAACCTTAGACTGATTTTCAAATATTATAAGTTGGCTTACAAACATTTTTACTATATACTACAGATTGTGGAGGCAACAAACGGTCGTGTGTTCGGTCTAGGAGCTCTTCTTAGTGAATTCTCACTCAAATGTGGAGTTTCAGCTATCTTGGAAAATCACGTGGAAAATGAGCAGACTTTGAAACAACAATTGGAAGAGATTTATCAAGAAAATCTTAAAATCAAAGAGAGGCTCACCAAGCTTGAAGGGTTGGAGAAAATGCTCGAGCTAATGTTCCCTCATCTATCCTCTAATGGTGTCAACAACTAAGCATTCAATTAGTTGTTTTAGTTATGCTTTTTGGTTATTTTCAACTATTTTTTTTATTTCTGCATTGCTGGAATAGTTCAATATTAAATTATTTAATAAAATATGTTTTTTCTTTTACTGTTTTCTTATCAAAATCTATTTTTTATCTTAAAAATTATTATTTAAACAATTGTAATTTACTAACTATTTTGTCAAACAAAACAAACAAAAAAGTAAAATACAATGATAAAAATTAATGTACCAAAATAACTGCAATCTTACAAATATACAATGGAACTGCGACTATACATTTCTCGTAATAATACGACAAAGATAATTTGTAGTAATCATACTTACTACAATTTTTGTTTTGATTATCGTTATAAAATATATGCAACAACCTTATGTGGAAAAATAATTACTGCAAATTTGCAACAATATTTTCTTATACATTGTAAATTTGCAATGATATTTGCTATACATTTTATGTGGCAATAGGTTGTAACAATTTAAGTTGCAAACGTACGTGACAATTGTACGACAAAATAACTACAACAAAAATGTTGCATTTATACGACATATATAGCAAAAAGCTAGTTCATTGTAAATTTTGTAACATATGTGTAATAACTATAAATTTGCAATGTCCAAAATGCAAAAATGCAAAATGTGTCTCAATTTTGTTGTAATCTCACGATCTGCAACGGTTTGATGAATTACTGCAACTATATTATTGTGGTATTATCCCTTTTTTCTTGTAGTGCGGATAAGTCTTCATGGCTTCGTCATCAACAACTCTTTTGGCACTCTCAAATGGTATCCTAGAGTTAGGATGCAAGCCATAAAGTCTAATGGCTAGAAGAATCAATAACCCAAATCATCTACGATTTTCAGGAGGCCATGCTTTGCACATTACTAAGCCTTGCCTAAGTTCTTCTAACTTAGGACCTTCACCGGTTGGCACACCCAATTCTCGGAAGAACGCTTTGTAGTCCGCTTCAGGCTCAAACTTTTCTGTAGGCAGTGGATCTGTGTTTAAATCCGTGATATGGCAATATTCGTTCAATCCAAACCGGATGAGTTGACCATCCACGAGACACCAAAGCTTCTTCTTCAGTATTCTCAACTGTTTGCATAGTAGATAATGTACAGTCTTACCAGACCATACAAAATGACTATCAACAAGCTTAGCAATTACTCCAAGCGGTGTCTCTTTCAGTTCATCCCATATATTTTGTCCTATTTATTCTCTAATTCCAGGGAAATTTCCCAGCTTTATGTTGTTATTAATGGCTTTAGCCTCCAGATTAGAATGCCCCTCTCGGTAAAGTCTTGGAGGGTAATCCCTTGCTTGGTCTTCAGACATCTGATAAACTATAAATCAACCGTAAGCATACAGTAACTCAGCCATAACATAAAACAAACTCAGCCACAAATACCATAACTTAGGCAAAACATAAACCTAACTTAACCATAGATAACATAACTCAGTCATAACATAAACCAATCTCAGCCACATATAACATAACTCAGCCATAACATAAATCTAACTCAGCCATATCGTAACAGAAACTCAGTCAAACCATAACATAACAAAATCTCAGTCAAAACATAAACAAAACTCAGCCATAGCAAACAGAAACTCAGCAATAACATAAAAAAACTCAGCCATATCGTAACAGAAACTCAGCCACCGATGTAAGGTTAAACCATAACTCAATCACAACATATAACAAACATTGACACAGATGAATTGATAAATCATAAATCAGTCGGCAAAACAGACGTTAACTCAGCCATCAAATCAAATAGATCTAACAAATCGGCCACCATATGTCAATCTACGGCGGCGATAAAAACTATCTTTAAGCATCGTTAAAAACCATTGTTAAGCATCGGAAAACGATTTCAGTGACTGGCATCATTTGCGATTGACTTAGATGTCGGATTCTTGTCGAAAAATTCGAAATAAAGTTTTGAAACATACTTATCGGAACTTAGAGAAGTTCAGTTCAAATGCGACTGCGACAGGGATGTGACTTCACGATACCAGAAATGCGACTCCGGCGTAAGAATTTCGGCCGGAACAGACGAGAGAAGAGAAAACGGCGAAGGAATTAGGGTAAAGAGTTCGTTCCTTTGAGAGAGAAAGAAAGCGACAGTTTTTTTTTCCGTTGATGAATAGTAAAATGCCAAAAGAAGGGAAACCGAAACGTTATGCGGTTTCAGATGAGTAATGATGTGGATTATGTTAATGATATGGATTGATGACATGTATAATCAGTGTTTTTTTATTTAATTTTTAGTTACAAACAAATTAAAAAATAATATGTAATTAAAACTAATCAAGGGTGTTAACTGTAATTACACAAGTACTAAAAACATGTGAGTAATAAAAAAAAGATGTATGCTATTCTAGGAATAAACATACAATTGTGTTCTATCTCAGTAATTCTTTTTTATTTTTAAATATATATTGTACCTCAGTAAAATGGACTAATCTATTACAACCCGAAAAAATAAGACCAAATAGATGAAAAGATATAAAACTGAATATCATACAGATGAAAAGATATCAGTATAAGGAGGGTGTTGTTGTAGAATTCTTGATCACATGGTCATATATATCTTTATATTGTCATAATTTATTGTCAAATTCAAGATCTTAACGCAACTTAATGAACGCAAATAAATTGCATTACTTCACATTAATCATATATACAACCATTTCCCTAAAGTTTGTTGAATAAAATTTTGCAGATGTTCAAGCTTATCATATAAATATATGTATTGTTAAAACTGTTATTAAAATATAGTTGAAAATAAATAAAGATATGACATTCAACAAACTTGTCTGTTTCTTAACCTTTTATTTGTTGTCATCTTCTTACACAATTTTTAAATCTCTTTAATTTCCTCTGTAAGTATATATTATTCGATAGGTGGTAAGTATATATAAATATATACATATTCAATGTATATTCTCGTTTGAACAATCACAAATTTTTACTCGACAGACACGATTGAAACATCGTATCTACTCTTTCCACCATTTCGGCATACATCTTCAGGTTTATAAATTAATGAAGAAAAAAATCAAACTCATTTTATTAACTTCAAAAACAATGGATCTTCCAGCTGATATGATAATTGAAGTTTTACACAAGGTTGGCAATCATTCAATTAAAGAACTTTTGAGTTGTAGATTGGTCAAAAAAATTCTTTTGTTTTAGAAGAACTTAATTTAAGCAGTATCTGCAAGCCTCCATATAGTAAAATTCTTCTATCTAAGTATTCTAACTTGTTGGAGGAATGTGTTCGTAGTAATAATACTGATGCATTATTTTTATCAGGCATAAATGAGTTTTTCTTTAAAAGAGATAAAACAAAAGGTTATAATAGGTTAAAACATTCAGTAAGTTATATGCATACATAGTCTCTGTAGATTTTAGGTATAATTCTTATTGGTCAAGGCCAATTAATCCAAGGGTCTTCATTAATACTTGATATATGGAATATAAGATTATTGACTCTTGTAAAATATTACATAAGCCTTCAATCATTATCATTAGAACTCACAATAAGAGAGTACAAATTACATGAAGACGCTCTTCGTAATCTATACTATTAAGAGAGAATGAGGGATAGAAATATTCCAAGCCATTTAAGCCATTTTCCAAAAACACGTTACATGAAAAAAGCAAACAAAAAAAAATCAGGGTAAAAACGTCATTATATGCGCTCTACGCAGCCGACCCGAGCCGCCTAACTATCCGACCCGTTTAAATGACGCGTGGATCCTCTTATTAACGTTTACTGGGCCTCTATTCTATTTCTCATTTGGCGTCAAGGAGAACAGTTGGCCCATTGCGTTAAACATTACCGCACGGGTTAACATTTCTTGCTCAATATTTTGCCTCCTTTCCAAGATATTCTTAGTTCTTGAAGATATTCTGCAAGTCACAACCAATTAGGTATGATTCTTATATTCTATTGAGATAGTATATTTAGTTATGATTTCATATATCAAAAAAATCCGGTAGTGATTTAGGATTTCAGAACCAAGTTTTAACCGTATAAATACTTAAGCAATAACATGAATTCCGTCAGTATTATTTTTCTTCGCAGCCTATCACATAATCAATGAGTTTACCTTTAGGTTTAACGTAGCTTAGTGATGTCAAGCGTTTCAAAACGAATTGGCGTGTCCGAGTCAAGATCCTTCATCTGTGGAGGCAAACCAAAGATGCATCAGGAGAAACATTAGATGTAATTATATGTGATGAAAATGTATGAGAGAATGCTATTGATTAAATATACTGAAAATTACCCAGATTGACTCAAAACTGGGGAATAATAACTAAAATGACTCTCATTAGTGATGGATAACTAGACTAACACAAAATTTGTGTAAAAAGACCAATTAACCCTAGATGTTGACATTTAATGTTTTAGTGGTAAATATCGCAACTGCTCTAATAAATCTGTTATTACAAGAAAAAAAACTGCCACCACTTTAAATAATATTATAGCAAAAAAATATGCAAAACAAAACCATAATTGATTTTTGAAGTTATAGAATTTTTTATATATTTGGGTTGACAATGTATATTTACGGTATAGTTTTTAGGTGTACGGTTTAGTGTTTAAGATGTAGAAATTAGTTTTGAATATTAAATTTAGTTTTAGATTTGTGGTATTTTTGAAAAATAAAATTCATTATAGTATTTGTTTTTTGTAAAAACTCATTTTAGTGGTATTTAAAAGAATTTCTAAAAACAATTGACAAAAAAAAAATCAAATCTGTCATAATATTATTTTCTAAATAAAAAAACTGTTACAATAGTTAGTATTATTCAATTAAAAAAATCATGGAAAAAGAAAACTATAAATCGGTCACCACAAGGATTTCAAATTACAAATCTGGCATAACATAAAATATTTTTAAGGTCATTCCAACAATTTATTTTATTCTTTATTAAACCTGTCATCAAACGACAGATTTATGGTAATATAAATTTATCTGTCACAACATAAAACAATTCTGTCCTAACACAAAAAAAAATTATCCTCTCGACGGCGATTCTAAAGACGTTTCTAGGGTTTTGAACCCAACCCATGTGTTGGTCTGTATCGGTTGATTTTGGTATTGTTCATGGTTTGCTATGGTGGGCCCTTATTGGGGAGAGAGGATTTGAGCTGTTTATCTTCTTGTTGTGGTGGTTATCACGTGAGAAGAATTTCAGTTTATTGAGGATTGAAGGAATGGATCTATGGTCAGTTTTATGGAAAGGAACCCAGATCTATCGTTTGGGTGGAATAAGGCTAATGGATGGATTTTCGATTGTGGTAAGTTATGAGGATTTCAACGAGATGGGAATCTTTACGCTCTCATTGTATGGAGTCTGTCCACAGGAAGATGAGATTTTCTCTCAAATGGTTTTACGGAGATTAGATTTGGTCTGATGTGATTGGTGATTCACCGATATGTCGATCTGGCGATTTATTGGGATTCTGGGTTCAAAATAAATCTTATCTTCAAGATAGTTTTCGCAATATTGTTTTCTTGTGTCAAAATTTAGGAAGATGTTTTTTTTGGAATCAAAGGGGGATTTTCCAGATTATGATTGCGATATGCTTCACCATTCAGGTTGATATGGTTTCCTTATGTTCTCCGGTAATTACAGCAAAAGATCAGTCTCTTTATCTTCACGATTTGGTGTGGGCATCAAGTCTAGTGGAGATTACACGATTTTTGGTATTAATGAGGTGTGAGATTTGCTGGGTCGAGGTTTTGTATAAAAGGAGAAGCTTGGAATGCTTACAAAAACACAACTTCTCACAGACTTTTCTCTTATCTTCTCGCTTCAGGGATTTTGTCATTTCAAGTTTTTCTCATTGGTGTGAGTTTTCTCTCTGCTGCTGGGTTTTGACAACGTCTCAGAGTTCTTGGGTGGGTAAAAATGTTGGTGAACAAAAGGCTGTTTCAATGGTACCAAAAAAGAGGATAAAGTTGTCGCATTTTGACAACTCAGATCTGATTGCGGGGTATTCTAAGACCCTTATTGGGCGTTGTATGAATCCACGGGTGCAAGATATGAAGACGCTGTTGTATATGCTTCGGCGTATTTGGCAAATTGAAGGCAAGGTGGCAGGTGCGATGGTCTCTTTGGTGCGATGGTCACCTTCGTTGAATCCGAATTATTCCTCGGATTTAACTTTCTGGATTCGGGTCCTTGGGGTCCCAATTGAGTTCTGGGCTGATCAAACCTTCCGGGAGATAGGAGCAGCTTTGGGATCAGTCCAAGCGGTTGATGTTGATGCTGGAAGAGTTCGGGTCACGGTTGATGGTTTCAAACCACTGAGCTTCGAAACGGAGATCGAATATAGCAATGGTGAAGAGACGACAATGTTTTTTGCAGTATGAAAGGCTTTATGGCTTTTATAAGCTGTGTCATAGTCTATGTCATGATGAAAACATTGTGGTTTCAATGTGGCTTTGGGCAGTGAGCACCATGTTCTAGTTGAAGAGAAGAAAGACGGGAACCATCTGCAGAGTTATAGAGGCGCGGTCACTAGGCAGGTTTCAACATTTGAAGGAAAGAATGCAAATGGGTTCCAGTGTAAGTCTGTTTCAGAGGCCCGTAAGGATGATCGGAACCACAACGGCGCATCCTCTTCCCAGCCAAGAAAATTTGCTAGTTATACCCAAGTCAATGACTCTCGTTTCTCAAAGGTGGGTGGTTATGGAGGCAAGAGGAAACAACAAGTGGTTGAGGAGTTGTTTGTTAAGGAATCAGGAGGGACACAAGTCAAGTCTACGGAGGTCTCACAACCAAAACAGGTTAGAAAAGCGCTATTTACAACGGCGGATCAGTCAATGGTGGCACAAATGGGTGTTGATGCGGATGGGCCGTCAATTGAGGTAGAAACTGCAAAGGAAGTTCTCCATGAAGAGGGGGAAATTACAGAAGCTACAATGGTAGTAAACAACATGGAGAGTTCTATTCCATTGAGTAATGTGTCGGGTGAGGAAAATTTGGACAAGGTGCTTTCTAATGAGCTTGAACGGGGAGAACAAGTGTTCATGTCAACTAAAGAGGTGGACGAAGATGACTCAATGGTCTCTTCTCCTCTGCAGCCTGAGGATCCGGTTGATGAGGTGGAAAAGTTTGCAAAAAAATTAATGGATGCGACAAGGCTTCAAGAAGGTGTTGGTGCAGAGCAAATGGCGATGCAGGAAACTGATACGGGTAAGATTGGAGATACAGAGGCGGCTCGCAAAGGGAAAGGAACTGCGCTACTTCTGGGGATTAGCTCAAAAAAGCGTTATGCTCTTCTTTTTTCATCACCTCGGAAAACGTTTGGTATCACGAGTGGAGAGCAAGTAAATGAAGGAAATGTCCCAACACACCATGGCACGGTCAAGGGAGGTATGGGTGGGAACAAACCACCAAAACCAAACGGTGGTAAATGAAAGTTTTAACCTGGAACTGTCAAGGGCTCGGAAATAAGGCAACAATCGGTTATCTTCGGGATTTGTGGAAACAACATCGGCCCAATTTTTTATTTCTTATGGAAACTAAACAATCTTCTTTATATATGGAAAAATTTGTTGGTCATTTTGGTTATAAAAATTTGAAAACGGTTGATCCTATCGGTTGTAATGGTGGTTTAGCTCTTTATTATAATAATGATTTTAATGTTTCAATTATTTTTCAAAACAATCGGTTAATTGATATTGAAGCTATTTACAAAGGTAAAACCATTAATCTTATCTTTGTTTATGGAGATCCGGTTCAAAAAAACAGAGAACAAGTTTGGGAGCGGTTAACGCGGATTGGTGTATCGCGGTATACTCCTTGGTTTTTGATAGGCGATTTTATTGAATTAAAAGAAAACAATGAAAAAAGAGGTGGTAAATTAAGACATGCATCTTCTTTTATACCTTTTAAGTTAATGATAGAAGATTGTGGACTCTTGGAATTTCCTCATCTCGGGGATTGGTTATCTTGGCGGGGATGGAGGGATAAAAAACCAATAAGGTGTCGGTTGGATAGAGCTTTAGCTAATGAAGATTGGCATGAATTATTCTGCAACTTGTTCATTGAATATTTACCGATGTTAGCTTCAGATCATACATCAGTGATAGCTACTATTGTGGATAAGATACCACGTGGGAAGCACAACTTTCGGTTTGATAAGAGATGGATTGGTAAAGAAGGTTTACTAGAGGCTATTTCCAATGGTTGGAACCTTGATAATGGTTCAGGAGAGGGTAATATTATTGAAAAAATAATTAGTTGTAGACGGGCTATTTCCAAATGGCGGAAAGACTTACCTCCTTACGGGAGAAAAACAATCGAGGAATTGAAATCTGAGTTAGATGCGGCACAGAAAGATGATTCGAGAACAAGTGAGGAGATAACGGATTTAACAATACGGTTGAAAGAGGCCTATATAGATGAAGAACAATATTGGTACTAGAAAAGTAGGAGTTTATGGATGAAGGTTGGGGATAATAACTCAAAATATTTCCATGCTCTAACAAAACAGAGACGGGCTAGGAATCAGATCACGGGACTTCATGATGAAAATGGAAAATGGTCTACAGAGGATAAAGATATCCAACATATAGCGATGTCTTATTTTGAGACTTTGTTTAATACGTCGAATCCCCAGGATATTGCGGAATCTTTATCATAGGTTAAAACTTTAATAACGGATCAAATAAATGACTTCCTAACGGCACCTGCTACAGAAGATGAGGTGAGAGCGGCTTTGTTTTTGGTGCACCCGGAAAAAGCACCAGGGCCTGATGGTATCACAACGTTATTCTTTCAAAAAGCATGGGCTACCATAAAAATGGATATGCTTTTTCTGGTTAACTCTTTTTTACAAGATGGAGTTTTTGATAAACGGTTAAATACGACTAATATATGCTTGATCCCAAAAACGAAACGACCGAATCGAATGACGGAATTAAGACCCATTAGTCTTTGTAATGTCAGGTACAAAAATATTTCAAAAATCCTTTGTCAAAGACTTAAGAAGATTCTTCCAAGTCTTATTTCGGAAACACAATCTGCTTTTGTTGAAGGACGTTTAATTTCAGACAATATTCTTATTGCCCAGGAGATGTTTCATGGATTAAGAACTAATCCGTCATGTAAAAGAAAATTCATGGCGATCAAAATTGATATGAGTAAGGCTTATGATAGGGTTGAATGGAATTTTATCGAGGAATTATTAAAGAAAATGGGTTTCTGTGAAAAGTGAATATCGTGGATAATGTGGTGTATCACAACTGTCCAGTATAGGGTCCTCCTTAATGGACAACCTAGAGGACTAATAATTCCAAAGAGGGGTTTAAGACAAGGAGATCTACTCTCTCCTTATCTATTTATCCTATGTACAGAGGTGCTCATTGCAAATATTTGAAAAGCAGAGCAAGAAAAATTGATTACTATAAATCGGTCACCATAAGGATTTAAAATTACAAATCTGTCGTAACATAAAATATTTTTAAGGTCATTCCAACAATTTATTTTATTCTTTATTAAACCTTTCATCAAACGACAGATTTATGGTAATATAAATTTATCTGTCACAACATAAAACAACTCTGTAATAACACAAAACATTATATTTTAGAAAACAATTATGTTTAATATAATGTTTGGGGTTAAGACCGAGAGTTATGATGAGAATGTTCTAATTGGTATGTATTTCTAAATTCCCTATCATTCTCTTAACTCAAACAACAAAGTGTAATGGATTTTAATATTAACAGAGTATTCTTTACAATGGCAGACATATTAGGTCAAGTGGTCAGTGTGGGGAAAGTGGATGAGATTATGGCTAAAAACAAACCGAACAAAAAACTAGAGTTTCAAAAGAGATCTCGTGCAAGTCTTCTCATTTGTTTTTATATAATTTTTGATTCATAATAACTATATTTTCAAATAAGTAATATTGAAATCGTTTGTTACTATATTGAAGCAATGAGCGTTTGTCTTGTACTTTGTGGGGTGTGTTTGCTGAGAAAGTATTTATTGCTTTAAAAAGTGTAAAGTATTTAGTGCTAAAATCAATAATTTTAAAGGTATTCACTCTTCCCTTAACTATGGCTAAAGTAATCATATTGGATGTATATGTGCATGTCTTAGTTAACATATATTGTCTAATTCAGTTAACTATGTGCGACTAGTATTACAAGTGCTTTTGATGTTTCGGAAGTCATAATCAATCCAGTTCATGTTCCTGAGGTTGAACTCTTCGTGAAATCGTAAGTGCAAAATATATTATGACCTTCTTTGTTCTGTTTTAATTCACAAACATGTTAACCTGACAAATGCTTATTTGCAGACTCCCAAGTGATGGTCTTGCTCTCACTATCCAAGATAATTATGTGAACCGTGACATCATTAAGGTTAAATCAGATAATTTTTTTAATTATCCTTCCAAAACAATTGTTGCTTTACTTCAAGGGAGAGACGTAAGTATATTTCCACTAATTCATAAATTACTGTGTTTAGTTTAAGTACCTATAATTGTGATTGTATTGAAAATTAGGTTGGGCAATGGAGAATACTTGGTTCCATTTTTGCCTTTGATACCGATTGGGGATGGTTCTATTTTGGATGTCCTAAATGTAACAGAAAACTGAGCTGGTTAAAAAATCAACCAGCACTGGTAAGATGGTCAGGATACCTATGAAACCTAAGTTCTGGTGTGACAAATGACAAATGTCAGGAGAGCATCACAAATGTGGAGGAAATGTAAGAATGTTTTCTGTTACTCTTTTATCTTGTACAAGATAAAAAAAATTGTTTCTATTAGTATATAGAAAATATAAAGGTTTATAAGTGTATATTAATTTGATATGTACAATACATTTTATTCCACGTACAAGCTTCATATTTGTGTAAATGACCAGACAGCTGAAATTAAACTCATGGTGTTTGAAAATAATGCAACCAAACTTATTGGAAAAACTTCTAAAGAGTTAGTGGATGGACAATATGAAGAGGTATTAAATATATGTTGTCATTCAAGTATTAGCTATATGTCTATGGTAGAATGAAAAGTACTAATGTAAGACAGTCTATAGATTGAGGATCCTACGATCATACCTGATGTCATCACAAATTTGTGTGGAAAGACATTTTACTTTCTGGTCAGTGTTGAGAAAGCCAATATTTATGGTGGTAAAGATATTTACAAAGATGCATTTTGGAACAGACATAGCCAAAGAAGAATCAGGTTTGCTTGAAGACACTCAGTATAATCCATCTGAGGAACAGGTATGATCATATTCACCTAAATACAAGTTGTTATGCTTATTAAGTGTTTTGTACTCATAGATCAAATAATATTTCTCAATTTTTATTGTATAGGGTCAATTGATGTTAACTAATAGCAGCGAGAACTGTTCAGATGCTACGAACAATGAACAGTCTACTCCTTCATCTAAGCGTGGTTCGACAGCGTTGTCTAATATGGCTGATCAATCGAGTACTACTAAGAAGTTATGCTCTAGGGTTAGCTCAGAAAATGGAGATGATGAGATTGGAACCAATGTGATAATAGAAAATGCTGATGAGGTTAAAGTTATTTCAAATGATGCTAGAAGTGTACTTATAAAAAGAGTAGTTAAAGAGATTGAGCCCCAAACCTCAAAAGCTAAAGGATCAACCAAAGTGAAGACAAAAAGATACAAGAAATAAATTAGTTATATGTTTTCACAGTTTTTTTTTTATGGTTTTGGATTTAAAAAAAAGTCTGAACCTTCTGACTTTGTTTATCTTTTTCAATAAGTATTAAAACCATTTTCAATTTTTATGCTGCTTTATACATTTACATGTATTGCTATTTTTTTGAGAGATTTTATTTCTGGTTTTCACTTTCTTTGTTCTACTATATATTTATACTCTTTATCCTAACTTTATTTTCTTATTGAAAAGCAAAGAATCGGTCTCTAAATTATACTGAAACAGATGAAAACATCAAAAGATCTTTGGAATTTTAGAGTAAATATACTTGCATGGTATATTAAATAATTTTTGAAACGTAAGATGTGATATATCAGAAATATAATTGTTAAATCTGAATTTTCAAAAATAAACCAAATCATTGGATCTGGAAACCCTCAAAAGAAGCTGTCTAAATTCAAAAAAGTAATCATTCATTGGCAAAAATTTGAAATTCATTTCTGATATAATTATTTCCAAAAAATAAGAAGTTACGTTTATTGGAAAGATTAATAGATTCTCTTCTTATCTCATTCATCTTCCACATAAGAAAAAATAGTAGAGAAGAAAAAGAGTTTTTCTTCAATGACAAACTTCAAGAACTTCTCTGATTTGCGTCCTAAAAAAACATAATGGTTTGTCTTTGTTAAGCTACTGAGGTTGTGGAATTGGCCTCCTAATTACTTCGGGGAAGAACCTACTATGATTTTAGTTGATGAGAAGGTATGAAACTTATATTGAAAGTTTTTATTTCTATAATTGTTGTTATTTACCGGATCTCTTGAATATAAACATCCATAACAGATTTGATGAGATTTTATATATGATCTCAGGGACATCGAATCGATGCATTGTCTCCTCTACATGCATACAAAGAAGAAATGATTTCCACACTAAGAGAAGGAAAATGGTATCTACTCTCAAACTTTGAAGTGGTTGTAGCTAACCCACTTGAAAGATTCTCTTCTCATGTGTTCCAAATTTAGTTTTTACGAAAGACTACAATGGAACATGTTGCTCCTGAGGTAAGATGTCATTTCACTGAGTGTTTTGATTTCTATCAGATCAAAAATGCAGCTCCTGTTGAAAAGAAATTTGTTGTTGGTGAGTATTTTAGTTTTTGTTTTGTACTTTGATCGGCTAACCACTCAAAACAAAGTATTCTTAACACTTGGTTATTATACAATTTCATATGCTATGGGAGTCATTGAATCAGTCTCACCAATTGGGAAAATACCTTGGGTGAAGAGGGAGTGGGAAAGTGACTATGAATCCAGATACCTAACTTTTACAATTAAAGATACTGTGTAAGTTTTCAAACTATAATACATTCAGTATGAACCTGTGATCTTTTGGTTTATTTATTTAGTTCACTTCATATTTTAGGTCCCAGTACATGAAGTGTGTCGCTGTAGGAAGGTCTTGTGATGAGTTTAAAAGAAAATGGTATAAGAAAATAAGTGATGTTAATTTTAGGATGGAGCCTGTGATGATTATTCTGCGTTTTTGGAAAATTTCAGAGTTTGAAGGTTATTTTCTTATTACTTCTTATTCAGATTTTGTTCAATCCATTTAAGATTTAGAATTTACTGAATAGTGTGATTGTATAACAGGAAATCCCTGCCTGATAAGTGTTTATGGTTGTTCAAAAGTTCACATTGATCCAAATTTCCGAGGAATCGACAAGAACAACTATCTGTAATCTACATCCTTATTCTTAAGCATCGTTTATTCCATATGTAGAATATATAGATATTAACTTTGTTTGTTTTTGGTATCTGTTTTGTAGGCGTAACTTTGCAGGATCAGATTATGAAGATGATGACATTTTCATGGAGAGTGTGGAGTCCAATTTCTAAGTTATCGATTTACAATTTGAATTATGAGAAAACAATTGTGCTATGCTTTATGAA